>Ga0210003_1000060_pt1 | contig 91923 bp, 87 predicted proteins | sample LantaG_FD_182804 | JGI IMG/M metagenome (GOLD analysis project Ga0210003, IMG submission 182804) | Deep subsurface microbial communities from Baltic Sea to uncover new lineages of life (NeLLi) - Landsort_02402 metaG (SPAdes) (version 2) | ecosystem: Environmental > Aquatic > Marine > Oceanic >... | reverse complement strand
TAGCTGCGGACCCCGTTGTAGTCCCGGCGAGATTCCAAGTCGTCAATCACGAGCGGGGTGCTGTACATGCCGCCGGAGGACACGAAGACCACCGACGCCCCGCGTGCAGCCCGCAGTAGCGGCAACACCCGTTCGGTCATCAACTGCGGGCCCAGAATATGGGTCGCCAACTGCACCTCGTGACCCTGTCGGGTCTCGCTTCGGTCCTTGGGCATCAATCCGGCGTTGTGCACCAATCCGTCCAAGGCCGGCACCCGGCTGCTGAAGTCATCAGTCCAGGCCGCCACGGCCTCGAGATCGGAGACATCACAGACCTCCCCGACCACATCGGCGCCGCGGACGTCCTCGGCGATCCCGGCCACACAGCGGCGTACCTTCTCGGGGTCGCGGCCCAGCAGGTGAACGGTGGCCCCGAGACCGGCAAAGGCCCGTGCCATGGCCAGGCCGATCCCGGCGGTCGCCCCGGTCACCACAACCCGCTTGCCGACCAGGGCGTCGGGGGCGGGATCAGCCGGCCACCACCGGCGACGCAGCCCGGAGCCAATCCGGGTGTAGCCGAGAACGAGTGCGCGATCCATCGCGCCGTCGACCAGATCGGTCACCGGACGGGTGAAGGCGAAACGATCCGATGTCACAGGCGTTGGTCGATCGGGGCCAGTACGTCAATCACGTCGATCAGCGTCGCACGGACGGTTTCGCGGGGACCCGTCGCGTCGTCGACAAGGGCTGAGACCACTGCTCCGTCCACCGCACACACCAGGGCGGTCACCATCTCCAGTCGGGCGCACCGACCCGACCGTGCCACCGCCTCGACGACGGCGCCGACCCGCTGTTGTAACAGCCGTCGCTCCACGCCGCGGAGCGCGGGATGACGGGCACAGGCGATGTAGCGCTCGTACCGCGAAATCAACTGCTCGCTGCTTGTTTCACCGGCCAGAAGTTCGAGCAGAAGGTCGGCGGTGGCGCCGGTGCTGCGGCGGCGCCGGGGCAACTCCTGCACCCGTGCGCGCAACTGGGTCGCCTCGACGGCGCCGATGTGTTCGACGGCGTTCTCGACTAACTCGTCCAACGACGAGAAGTAGTAGGTTGTCGACGCCAGTGGGAGACCCGCCCGACGGGCAACCGCCCGGTGGCGCACCGCGTCGAAACCACCCTCGCACAACAACTCGGCGGCCGCGCTGACAAGCGCGTACCGGCGTCTTTCGCCCTTCGGGGTTACCGCTGCCGTCACCGAGACGATGCTGCCAGTCGCCGCAGCGGCCAGACCACGCTTTGCTCGAACCAGTGACGGGTGGGGCAGGATGGCGCAATACCGCTGCTGACGAACTAGGCCGAACCGTTCAGTACGTGATCCGGCCTTCTGCGGCAGCCAAGCCGATGTCGGTGCGAAAATGCCCGCCCGGCAATCGAATCGCCGACATGACCCGGTAGGCAGCGGCCCGCGCAGCCGGCAGGTCGGCTCCGGTACCAACCACCGACAGCACTCGCCCGCCGCAGGAGACGACTGCCCCGTCCTCGCGCCGCGCGGTACCGGCATGCAGCACGGAGTCGGCCTCGGACCCGGTGATGACGTCACCGAACCGGGGGCGCCCGGGGTAATTCTCGGCGGCCAGCACCACCGTCACCGCGTAGCCGTCGTGCCACTGCAGCGGCGCGGCCTCGGCGAGGGTTCCGGTCGCCGTCGCATAAAGCAGCGCGCCCAGTGGGGATTCCAGTAACGCCAGCACGGCCTGGGTCTCGGGGTCGCCGAACCGGCAATTGAACTCGACGACGGCGGGACCATCGGAGGTCATCGCCAGTCCGGCATAGAGCAGGCCCGTAAACGGACAACCCCGGCGAACCAGCTCGGCCGCGACGGGTTCGACCAGTTCGCGAACCATCTCGGCGCGCACCGATTCGGGCAGCCACGGCAGCGGTGCGTAGGCTCCCATTCCCCCGGTGTTGGGCCCGGTGTCCCCGTCGGCGACCCGCTTGAAATCCTGCGCAGCAACCAGGGGCACGACTGCGGCGCCGTCGACGAGGCAAAACAGTGAGACTTCCGGCCCATCCAGGAACGACTCCAACAGCACCGGGTGGCCGGAATCCAAGAGGGTGGCGGCATGCGCACGGGCCGCGTCCCGGTCGGCGGTGACGACCACGCCCTTGCCGGCCGCCAGTCCGTCGTCTTTGACTACCCAGGCGGCCTGGCCGACGGCAGGGCCGAACCGATCCAGGGCAGCATCGAGATGAGCCGGGCTGTCGACGGTCTGACTGGCCGCGGTGCGCACGCCGGCGGCAGCCATCACGTCCTTGGCGAAGGCTTTGGATCCCTCGATCCGAGCGGCGTCCTTCGACGGACCGAAACAGGCGATTCCGGTGGCCCGGACGGCGTCGCCGACGCCGAGTGCCAGTGGCACCTCGGGGCCGATCACCACCAGATCGACCCGGAGGCGGACGGCGAGTGCGGTGACGTCGTCCGCGGCGGTGACGTCGACGTCGAACTGTTCGGCCACCGTCGCGGTGCCCGCGTTACCGGGCGCTACCGCGAGGTAATCGACGCCCGGATCCTTCCGGAGTCCGAGCAGCAGGGCGTGTTCGCGGGCACCGGAACCGATCACGAGGACGCGCACGGCCAACACCCTAATCGCTCAGTCCGCGGACTTATCGCCGCTGTTCATTCTGAGCACGGCCTCGGCGGCGGCCTTCTTGTCGTCTGCCCCGCCCGCCGCGGCGGCCTTCCTGCGTTTGGCGGCAACCCGTTCGACCACACCGTTGAAACCGGAGCCGAGTGGAAATCCGACGTAGTGGGTGATGAAGAGCGCCATCTCACGCAACTCGTCGGAGGTCATCTCCCCGTTTTCCAGGGCAGCGTTCACCTGGATCTCGGCCAGATCCGGCAGGCCCAGTGCGGTCACCACCGACAACGTCATGATCCGCTTGTCCCGCATCGACAACCCGGGCCGACTCCAGATGTCGCCGAAGAGATGGTCGACGGTCAGGGCGAAGAAGTCGCCTGGCATGTCGGACATCTCCCAGGCGTAGACCTCGTTCATCTTCGCCAGGCCTTTACGCCGCAACTCGTCCATTCCTCACTCCTTCTCGTTTGACGCCGCCGGCCGGTGTGGAACCCCGAGTCCGGCCGCCAGGGAACGCAACGCCGCCTCCGCCAGTGGCAGATCGACACCCACCGACTCCCCCAGTTTCAGGGCCAGACTTAAATCCTTCTCGCCCAGGCCGCGGGTGTGGGTGAACGTGTCATACAGCCAGTGCCCGGGTTCGAGTTCGTGGGTGTTATCGCGCACCATGATCGCGCCCGGCCCCCCGGTCAACGCATCCGTGTGCCGGACCACCCGGCCGAGTGCCTGCAGGTCCAAGTCGGCAGCTTCGGCCAGCGCCATCGCCTCGCACGCGGAGGCGAAGGCGGTGAAGGTGAGCATGTTGCGGGCCAGCTTCATCCGCGTACCGGCCCCCGGTTCACCGGCGTGGATCACCAGGGACGCCCACTGTTTGAACACCGGCTTGATGCGCTCGTACACCTCGCGGGGTGCACCGACCATCGTCGCCAGTTCGCCCTTCGCGGCGGCGCCCGCACCTCCGCTGACCGGAGCGTCGATGACGTTGACGCCCGACGGCGCAAGCTCACGGGCCAGTTCGGCGGCGGTCGTGTCGCTGATCGTCGAATGGATCGCGATCACGGTGCCCGATGCCACGTGGCCGGCGAGGCCGGCCACCACTTCGCGGACCTGCTCGTCGTTGAGCACCGTGATACTGATGAGGTCGGCGGCGGCGACCTCCGCCACACTGTCGGCCACACCTGCTCCCGCCTCGCCGAAGGCCAGCATCGCCTCGTCGCGCACGTCGAACACCACCAGCCCGCCCGGCCAGTCCACCAGTCGCATGGCCATCGGCGCACCCATGCTGCCGAGTCCGACGTAGCCGAGTTTCAACTCGGTCATGTTGTCCTCCCTTCTACGTAGTGTCCTCCCTTCTACGAGCGGATGATCTGCCCGCCGTCGACATTGAAGATCTGCCCGGTGATCCAGGCGGCTTGATCGGACAGCAGGAACAGACACATGCCGACCAGATCCTCGGGCTGGCCCATCCGGCTCAGCGGAATGTTCTTGACGATGTCGGCGACCATCTCCTGGGGGGTGGTGGTTCGGTTGGCCTCGGTGTCGATCGGGCCGGGAGCGATGGCATTGATACGAATGTTCATCCCGCCAAGTTCGCGCGAAAGTTGTTGGGTCAGGCCGTTGATGCCGACCTTCGCCAAACCGTAGTAGTTGGCGTAGAGCCAGGCCGCGGTCGAGGACTGGTTGACGATCGCCCCACCCCCGCGCTTGGCCATCTTCCGGTAGACCGCACGGGTGCAGGCCAGTGCGCCGTCGAGGTTCACGCTCATGAACCTCTTGTAGTAGTCCCAATCGACCGTGACGAGAAAGTCGAGTTTCATACCTCCGAAGATCGCGGCATTGTTGACCAGATAGTCGATACCGCCGAACTCGGCGAGCGCACGATCAGCCATCGCCTTAGCCGAGTTCGGGTCGGATACATCGACCTCAACGGCGATCGCAGTGCCGCCCTCTGCCAGGATGCCGGCCGCGACCCGGTCGGCGCCCTCGACGTTGATGTCGGCCACCACCACCGCAGCGCCCTCTCGGGCGAGCGCCTCGGCATATGCCTGGCCGATGCCGCCGCCGGAACCGGTGACGATCGCGACTTTCTCGTCGAACTGTCCCATCGTTGCTCCTTATCGAGCCGAATCACACTGCTGTGGCAATGACTTTCAGTTCGAGGTACTCCTCGAAACCGGCAACACCCATTTCCCGGCCCACCCCGGACTGCTTGTAGCCGCCGAAGGGAACGTCGGCCGAGTACCAGACACCACCGTTGACGTTAACGGTTCCCACCCGCAACCGTCTGGCGACCGCCGCCGCGCGCTCGGGATCGGCACCGAACACCGTGGCGGAGAGACCGTACGGTGAATCGTTGGCGATGCGGATCGCGTCGTCGTCGCCGTCGTGGGCGATCACCGTCAGCACGGGGCCGAAAATCTCCTCCCGGGCAACACGCGCGTCGTTGGTGAGGCCGGCGACCACGGTGGGCTCGATGAAGAATCCGCGGTCGCGATCGGCGGGCCGGCCGCCGCCGCAGGCGAAGGTGCCGCCCTCGGCGATCGCCAGGTCAAGATAAGACTGAACCCGGTCGCGCTGGCGCGCGGAAATGACCGGCCCGCAGATGGTTCCGGACTCAGTCGGGTCGCCCGGCTTGATTCCCGACATCGTGGCGGCCGCGGCGGCAACGGCCTCGTCGTAGCGGGCTCGGGGAACCACCAATCGGGTGGTGATCGCGCAGCCCTGTCCGGCGTGCATCGACGCGGTGAACGCCGCCATGGAACAGGCGCCGGCAAGTTCCGCGTCATCGAGGACCAGGAAGGCGGACTTGCCGCCCAATTCCAGAAACACCTTCTTAACGGTGGCTGCGCCGGCCGCCATCACCGCGCGTCCGGTGGCGGTCGAGCCGGTAAACGACACCAGGTCGACCCGGGGATCACTGCTCAGCAGGGCGCCAACCGCGTGTTCATCGGAGGTGACGACGTTGAACACGCCGGGTGGAATATCGGTGTGCTCTGCGATGAGCTCACCCAGCATCGCCGCACACCAGGGAGTGTCGGGTGCAGGCTTCAACACCACGGTGTTACCCGCCGACAGCGCCGGTCCGATCTTCGCAAGATTGATCTGATGCGGAAAATTCCAGGGTGTGATGGCGCCGACCACACCGACTGCCTCTCGGACGATGGTGCGTTGAGTCGCGATTCCCATCGGTTTGGCGACGCCGAGATCGGTTCGCCAGGGATAGTTTTCCGCGGTATCGGCGCCGAAGCCGAGATCTTCGACGGGACCCTCCAGTTGCGCCATCGCGGTGAGCATGCGCGGCGCACCGACCTCGGCCATGGTGATCTCGCGTAGTTCCTCGATGTGTTCACGCATGGCGTCTCGCAACTGGCGCACACACCGCACCCGCAACTCGGTGTCGACCGACCAGTTCGTGTGGTCGAATGCGCGACGGGCGGCAGCAATGGCTCGACCCATGTCGTCGGCATCGGCGTTGGCGGCGGTGCCGATAATCTCCTCGGTCGCGGGGTTGACCGTGGGAAAACGGCCGGCCCCGCCGGCCACGAACTCGCCGTCGATGAACAGATCGCTGTTGCCGTGCGCTGCTATTGCCACCGCGACTCCCGCCTGCCGTTCGTCACCGGCCCATCGCCGGATCCGCACCGTATGGACACCTGTCCGAATTCCTTCGACGAACCCTATCCATTGCATTGCCGGGGCTGCAAGGGCCATACTGAATTACGCCGCGCTGAGGTGGTACTTCGGCTAGAAGTCTTGCGGCCGGGCGGCGTCGGCCAGTACGGTGGACATGTGTCCAGCAAAGCGGCGGTGACCGTTCCCGGCAATCGGGTTGGGGTGACGCGGCGTCCCCGCCAGGAGGAGACGTTTCGCAAACTGGTCCGCGCGGCATTGGAGTCCCTGCGCGGGTCGTCCTACGCGGATCTCACCGTGCGGGGAGTGGCGGCGGTCGCCCGAGTGGCCCCGGCCACCGCCTACACCTACTTCTCGTCGAAAAACCATCTCGTCGCTGAGGTCTACCTTGACCTGGTTCGGGAGGTCCCCTACTTCACTGACGTCAACGACACTCGACTCAACCGCGTGCAGCAGGCACTGCGCAGCCTCGCACTCGTCGTCGCCGACGAACCCGAGGTCGCCGCCGCCTGCACAACGGCTCTGCTGAGTAACGACACCGCCGTGCGCACAGTCCGGGACAAGATCGGTGCAGAAATTCATCAGCGCATCCGCTCCGCACTGGGTCCCGACGCCGACAACCGGACGGTGGCCGCTCTGGAGATGAGCTACTTCGGCGCACTGGTGCATGCCGGCAGCGGAGCCTTCAGCTACCGCCAGATCGCCGACCGGCTGGGCTATGTGGTCGGCCTGATCCTGACGTCCGGAGCCGACGCGTCCGGAGCCGCACAGTGACCACCGATTCCGCCTCGCCGGTTCTTGACCCCTACGACTACCACTTTCATGAAGACCCGTATCCCTACTACAAGCGGTTGCGCGACGAGGCGCCGCTGTATCGCAACGACGACCTGAATTTCTGGGCACTCACCCGGCACAGTGACGTGCACAAGGGATTCCGTGACAGTGTCGCGCTGTCGAACAAGCTCGGGGTATCGCTGGACCCGATCTCGCGCAACCCCGAGGCCTACCGGACGATGTCGTTTCTCGCCATGGACGACCCGGCTCACCTACGACTGCGAACCCTGGTGTCCAAGGGCTTCACCCCCCGCCGGATCCGCGAACTTGAAGCCCGCGTAGTCGAACTGGCCAAGCATCATCTCGATACCGCCCTGGAGTCCGCGAGCTTCGACTACATCACCGAATTCGCCGGGAAGCTGCCCATGGACGTGATCTCCGAGTTGATGGGCGTACCCATGGCGGATCGCGATCAACTCCGGGGCCTCGCCGACACGGTGATGCACCGCGAAGACGGCGTGGCCGATGTGCCGTTGTCGGCGATCGAGGCGTCGATGGAGATGCTGGTCTACTACGCGGAGATGGTGGCGCAACGGCGCCGGAAGCCCACCGATGACCTCACCTCGGCACTGCTGGAGGCCGAGATCGACGGTGACCGCCTCATCGACGATGAAATCATGGCTTTTCTGTTCCTGATGGTGGTCGCCGGCAACGAGACCACCACCAAACTGCTTGGCAATGCCGCTTTCTGGGGCGCCAAGAATCCCGACCAACTAGCCGAGGTTCACGCCGACCACTGCCGGATCCCGCTGTGGATCGAGGAGACCCTGCGCTACGACACCTCCAGCCAGATCCTGGCCCGAACCGTGGTGACCGACGTCGAGTTTTACGGCACGACCCTGCACGACGGCGACACCTTACTGTTGATGCCCGGGGCTGCGCACCGCGACGAGCGGGTCTTTGATGCCCCGGACGAATACCGCATCGGACGCGAGATCGGATCCAAGCTGCTGAGCTTCGGCAGCGGCGCGCACTTCTGCCTGGGCGCGCATCTGGCCCGGATGGAGGCCCGTGTCGCCCTAACGGAACTGTTCGAACGGATACGGGGTTACGAGATCGATGAGGCGAGCGCCGTTCGGGTGCACTCCAGCAATGTTCGCGGTTTCGCCAGCCTGCCGGTGACGGTGACGTTCCGCTGATGGCACGCTTCGAACCGCACCCGTCCCGACGTCCGGTCCTGATTGCCGGCGCCTCGTCGGGGATCGGCGCCGCCACGGCCACCGAGTTGGCCGCCCGGGGCTTCCCGGTCGCCCTCGGAGCCCGGCGGGTCGAGAAGTGTGCGGAGCTGGCAGCGGTGATTCGCGCCAATGGCGGAGAGGCCGTGGCAATTTCACTCGATGTGACGGATCCGGATTCGGTCCGGGAATTCCTCCGGCGGGCAACCGAGGAACTCGGTGCCATCGAGGTACTGATCGCCGGCGCCGGCGACACCTTCTTCGGCCGGCTTTACGAGATCGACACCGAGGATTTCGCGTCCCAGGTCCAGATCCACCTCATCGGCGCCAACCGCCTTGCCACCGCGGTTCTTCCCGGCATGGTGGCCCGCCAACGCGGCGACGTGATCTTCGTCGGCTCCGACGTCGCATTGCGACAGCGCCCGCACATGGGCGCCTACGGAGCGGCCAAGGCCGGACTGCTCGCGATGGTCACCAATCTGCAGATGGAGTTAGAAGGCACCGGAGTCCGTGCCTCGATCGTGCACCCCGGACCGACCCAGACCGGGATGGGCTGGAACCTGCCGCCGGAGTCAATCGCGCCGGCGCTAGAAGACTGGGCCACCTGGGGCCAGGCCCGTCACAGTTACTTCCTGCGCGCCGCCGATCTTGCCCGCGCGATCGCATTCGTCGCCGAGACGCCGCGCGGCGGGTTCGTCGCCTCGATGGAACTACAACCCGAGGCGCCGCTATCCAGCGCGCCCAAGGAACGCCAGCAACTCAAGTACCCGGAGGAACCATGACCGGCAACACGCCGCTGAAAGAAGTCCGGCGGGTCTCCGGCGGCGCTGACGAGCACGGCCACCTCGAGGAGTTCCGAACCGACCCGATCTCTCTGATGGCTCGCCTGCGGCAGGAGTGCGGGGACGTCGGCGCTTTCCAGCTCGCCGACAAGCAGGTGATCCTGCTCACCGGTGCGGAGGCGAATGAGTTCTTCTTCCGTGCCGCCGACTCTGAACTCGACCAGGCGCAGGCTTATCCGTTCATGACGCCGATCTTCGGCAAAGGTGTCGTGTTCGACGCGAGTCCGGAACGGCGCAAGGAGATGTTGCACAACTCCGCGCTACGCGGTGACCACATGAAGGGACACGCGGCCACCATCGAACGCGAGGTTCGCCGGATGATCGCAGACTGGGGCTCCGACGGCCATGTCGACCTGCTCGACTTCTTCTCCGAACTGACGATCTACACCTCAACGGCCTGCCTGATCGGAAGCAAGTTCCGCGAGCAACTGGACTCCCGCTTCGCGAATTACTATCACCTCCTCGAGCGGGGCACCGACCCGCTGTGCTACGTGGATCCGTACCTGCCGATCGAGAGCTTCCGGATCCGAGACGAGGCGCGCGAGGGCTTGGTCGGACTGGTCGGCGAGATCATGGACCAGCGGATCGCCTCCCCGCCGGCCGACAAGGCCGACCGCGACATGCTCGATGTGCTGGTGTCGATTCCCGGCGATGACGGCAACCTCCGTTTCAGCGCCGATGAGATCACCGGGATGTTCATATCCCTGATGTTCGCCGGACACCACACCAGTTCCGGGACCTCGTCGTGGACGCTCATCGAGTTGATGCGGCATCCCGATGTCTACGCCGAGGTCACCAGCGAACTCGACGAGCTTTACGCCGACGGCCAGGAGGTGAGTTTCCACGCGCTGCGTCAAATACCGAAGCTGGAGAATGTCATCAAGGAGACTCTGCGGTTACACCCGCCGCTGATCATCCTGATGCGAGTTGCGCAGGGCGAATTCGAGGTGCAGGGCTATCCGATTCACCGGGGCGACTTCGTCGCGACATCCCCCGCGATCTCCAATCGGATTCCCGAGGACTTTCCCGATCCGGACGCCTTCGATCCGGACCGCTACGAGAAGCCGCGCGAGGAGGATGTTCTTCAGCGTTGGACCTGGATCCCGTTCGGGGCCGGCCGACACCGCTGCGTCGGAGCCGCATTCGCCACCATTCAAATCAAGGCGATCTTCTCGGTTCTACTGCGCGAGTACGATTTCGAAATGACTCAGCCGCCGGACAGCTACCGCAACGACCATTCCAAGATGGTCGTTCAACTTGCCCGGCCCGCTCTGGTCCGTTACCGCAAGCGCACCGGCTAGGAGTCGAGATCAGATGGGCAGCTATCGCGTCGAGGTCGACGTGGACTTGTGTCAGGGGCACGCCATGTGTGCGCTGGAAGCACCCGAGCACTTTCGGGTACCCAAGCGTGGCATCGTCGAGATTCTCGACACCGAACCTTGCGACGCGGCCAGAGCGGACGTCCAACGAGCCGTCGAAGCCTGCCCAACCCGGGCGTTGTACATCGTTGAGAAAACCATCATCGAGCAGGAGGACTGATCCGCATGCCCGCATTGCCCAGGGAACAGTTGGAGGACTTCGTGACGCGGTGGCTGGCCGCCAACCACACAGCCGAAGCCCAAGGCGACTGGACAGGTCTGGCCGATTTTTACGCCCCCGACGCTACCTACGGCTGGAACATCGGGCCGAAGGAAGATGTCATGTGCGTTGGCGTGCAGGAGATCCGCGAGATCGCGTTGAGCCTGGAGATGGCCGGGCTGGAGGGCTGGAGTTACCCGTACCAGAAGGTGCTCATCGACGAGAAGATCGGTGAGGTAGTCGGCTTCTGGAAGCAGGTCGCGACCGACGCGGACGGGGAACAATCCGTCATCTACGGAATCGGCGGGAGTTGGTTCCGGCTGGACGGCGACGGTCTGATCGAGTGGCAGCGGGACTTCTTCGACTTCGGCCACGTACAGAAGTTGTACCTGAAGCTCATCGAGGACGGGAAACTGTCAGCGGGCATGCAGGAACGCATCCAGCGCAGCATGGCGGGGGAAAAACTGCCCGGCTACTACCCACTCGGGCAGGCACCTGTGCCGATCTGGTGACCTGACACCCGTCAGGTCCTAGGATGCGACACGAGACGAGAACACGTTCCAATTCAGCCACACCGGCGGTCGGAGGATTGCAGTGAAGACAAAAGGCGCACTCATCTGGGAGTTCAACCAGCCGTGGTCGATCGAGGAAATCGAGATCGGCGACCCCCAACCCGGTGAGGTCAAGGTCCAGATGGAGGCCTCCGGCATGTGCCACTCCGACCATCACCTGGTGACCGGCGGCATCCCGATGCTGGGGTTCCCGGTCCTCGGCGGACACGAGGGTGCCGGCATCGTGCTCGAGGTCGGTGCGGGCGTCGAGGGCGTGGCCCCCGGTGACCATGTGGTGATGTCGTTCATTCCGTCCTGCGGCAAATGTCCGTCGTGTCAGGCCGGCCTGCGCAATCTCTGCGACCTCGGCGCCGGACTGCTCGGCGGGGTGGCGATCGCCGACGGCACCCACCGCATCACTGCGAAGGGCGAACCGGTGTTCCCGATGACGCTCCTCGGTACCTTCTCCCCCTACATGGTGGTGCACGAATCCTCGGTGGTGAAGATCGATCCATCCATTCCCTTCGAGGTGGCCTGCCTCGTGGGTTGCGGCGTCACGACGGGCTACGGCTCAGCCACCCACACCGCGCAGATCAAGCCGGGCGAAGACGTCGCGGTCGTCGGCGTCGGCGGGGTCGGAATGTCGGCAGTGCAGGGCGCGGTGATCTCCGGAGCACGCAATATCTTCGTCATCGAACCGGTCGAGTGGAAACGTGACGCGGCGCTGAAATTCGGCGCCACCCATGCCTACCCCGACATGGATGCCGCGATGATGGGCATCGCCGAGGTGACACAGGGTTTCATGGCCAAGAAGGTGATCGTCACCGTCGGTGAGGTAGACGGCGCCGACGTCGACAGCTACATGAACATCACCTCCAAGTCGGGCACCTGCGTGATGACCGCCATCGGCAGCATGCTTGACACCAACGTCACGTTGAATCTGGCGATGCTGACGTTGATGCAGAAGAACCTGCAGGGCACCATCTTCGGCGGCGGCAATCCCTACTACGACATCCCCCAGATCCTGTCGATGTACAAGATGGGCAAGATCAACCTCGACGACATGATCACCCGGCAGTACCGTCTCGAGCAGATCAACGAGGGCTACCAGGACATGCTGGAGGGCCGCAATATCCGAGGGGTCATCCGGTTCACCGACGAGGATCGCTGAGGGTTCCGATGGCCCAGAAGACCACTGATCTGACGCCCGCACTTGCCGCCTCGCGGGCATCATGGCGATGTGTCCAGTCCCATGACCGCGAGGGCTGGTTGGCGCTGATGTCCCCCGACGTCGTCATCGAGGATCCGATCGGTCCGTCATACACCAACCCCGACGGATTGGGTGTGCGCGGCAAGCACGCCGTTGCGGAGTTTTATGACGCCAACATCGCCGTCAACAACCTGCGGGTCACGTGCGAGGAAACCTTCCCGTCCAGTTCGCCCGACGAGGCCGCCCACATCCTGGTGTTGCGGAGCGACTTCGAAGGCGGCATGACCAGCACGGTGCGCGGGGTGTTCTGCTATCGCGTCGACGATGCCGGGCTGATCACCAACATGCGCGGATATTGGAACCTCGAAGGCATGTCGTTCGGGCAGGCACCGGAGTCGGCCTGAGTCGGATGCCCGACTGAGGCAGTCCGGGTGCCCCCGGGCGGCCCTATGCTCACGGGCATGGCATCCGTGTTCACCATGATCATCAACCGCGAACTGCCCGGGCGCTTTGTCTACGAAGACGAAGATGTTGTGGCGTTTCTGACCATCGAACCCATGACTCAGGGACACACCCTGGTGGTCCCACGCCTGGAGGTGGACAAGTGGCAACACGTCGAACCGGCCCTGTTCAACCACGTGATGGCGGTCTCCCAGCGCCTCGGTAGGGCGGTGTGCACAGCGTTCGGATCCGACCGGGCGGGCGTCATCATCGCCGGCCTGGAAGTACCGCACCTGCACGTACACGTCTTCCCGGCCTTCAGCCTGACCGACTTCGGCTTCGCATCCGTCGATCGCGACCCGTCGCCGGAATCCCTCGATGAAGCCCAGCAGAAGATTCTCGCGGCACTCGATTGACCCCGGCCGCTCGACAGGCCCCTACAATCGGGGCATGAACCTGGCCAAGGTACTAGTGGATCTCGCCGTCGCACCGGTGCGGGCGGGCCTGGCGGCGGCCGACGCCGGATTGCTGGTTGCCGAAGCCGCGGTCGAGTACGCGAAAGAGAACCTGGGCGACGCTGCCTTCCCGACGCCACGGGACTCGGTCGTCCATTTCCTGGGCCTCGATGAGACCATCGAACGCGCGAACAAGTTCGCTCTCCTCATCGAGGATGACGCCCCTCTCGGCCGGGCGCTGGCGCCCGATGGGGCCATGGATCGGCTCCTGCGGAAAGGCGGCCTCATTGACCGGCTTACCGCACCCGACGGGGTACTCGAACAGATGACCGCCGAGGGCGGCGGCCTTGATCGCGCGCTGGCGCCCGGGGGGCTGGTAGACCAGATTCTGGCCGAGGGTGGCCTGGCTGACAGGCTGCTGGCCGAGGACGGCCTTGCCGACCGACTGCTGGCCGAAGGCGGTCTCGTCGAGAAGTTGACCGCGCGCGACGGCCCGCTGGAACAACTCGCCGACGTGGCCGACACGCTCAACCGCCTGGCGCCCGGACTGGAAGCACTGGCGCCGACCATCGAAACGCTGAGGGAAGCCGTTGCCACCCTGAGCATGGTGGTCAACCCGCTGAGCAATATCGCCGAGCGCATTCCGATTCCCGGCCGCCGACGTTCCGCGCCTCGGGCGCTGAACGCGGAGATCGACGGGAACTGACCCGGATAAACTCAGGCGTCGCCGAACCCGGACTGCACCGGTCCGGAATGCCTCCTTAGCTCAGTGGTAGAGCACTCGCCTTGTAAGCGAAAGGTCGTCAGTTCAATCCTGACAGGAGGCTCCATCAAGCGATTGAGTGAATGCCAAGTTCAAGACGGTTTTCACGCCGTGTAATTCGACCCACCAACCCCAAGTCCCACAGCGACTGGACCACCAAACGGGTCCCCCTCACAGCCGATCGGCTACTAGGTCCAAATCGTCTTCGAACAGATCGGCGTAGACGTCCAGTGTCATCGCCGCCGACTTGTGGCCCATCATCCGTTGGATCACTTTCGGGTTGGCGAGTTCCTTCACTGCCAGGGACGCCGCAGTGTGGCGAAGGTCGTGGGCAGTCACCCGCGGAAAAACCGGCGTCTTCGGCGCGCCGAACTCTTGGGTCTCCCTCGCCCGGGCCTCGTTTGCCGCCTTGATGCATCTGCTGACCGCGCCCGACAACCAACAGCACCGCTAACGCACCCACCCGCCCGACATATCGCGCTGAGCAGAAACCCCCCGACCCCACCACCCGACGGGCCGACCCCACTACCGGAACACCCACATAACCGTCGACGAACATCGCTAGACCCTCCCGACACCGATACGCTGGGGAAATCGAACGCCAACAGAGAGGTCGGTTGACCCTTCGAACAATAAACCACCACCCGTACCCGTACCCGTACCGTTAACTACCAAACAAAACCCTTTGCCGGATACCGCGGGCTTAAAGAAGGCCTCAACGTGTAACGAACGGGCCGAGCAGTCGCGGTTGCGCCGAGAGGAAGCGGGTTCTGGGAACGGAGGTCGATACCCGCCGAAGCCTAAAACAGCTATCTCGACTTTTTGCCCTAGCCTCCGGGCACCACGAGTGGTTCTCGGCGGGAAAGCTAGGCGATCGGGTACGGCCAGGCGTTGAACACCCATTTTTCTCCGGTGTCGAGGTTGCTTTCAACGTAGCGTTCCGCCTGGAGCAGGGTGTTGAAAGCGGGAAATCGCTTGACCTACAATAAAATTTGGCTTCTCTGCGGTTTAATCGTCCAGCGGCAAGGCGCTTCGCAAGTGAAAAGGACCGTGCCGAGAAGCAGAAAACCATTCCCAACCCGCAAACCCCTGAGCCCGACAAGCGAGTTGTCTGGGCACCCGAAAAGGTGGAGAAGAACAAGCACAGCGTATGTCGGCCGCAGGTCCGACAGTGTGCGCCGTTCGCTTCTAATGCGGATCCTGGGGCCGCTGCCCCGTCAGATGTGGACAGGCGTTGAATTCCTGCGCCCGATTGCGGTACGTGGTGACATGATCTTCGTAGGGCGGATCCAGGAAGGAGTGTTCAATGCCGACAGCGAAGCGAAGCCAGAAGTCACCCCGTCGCGCGGTCGCTGAGTTGACTCCCGACGACCTAGAACTTGAGCGGTACCTGCTCGATCTCACGCTGCAGCCGCTCGACCGCTTCGACGGGTTTGCCCACATGGAGCAGTACCTGCTCTCAGCCTTGCGCTATCAGCTCAACTACGCCTGTTACGCGCTGGCGCAGGCCCAGTACAACTACACCCCGGCGTTCACCGGCTACCTCACCGAAGCGCAGGCCAACACCATTGAGAAGATGCGCGACAAGCGCGTGTGGGGCTACTGGGCGCACGAGTGCCTGGTGGGTTATCAGCGCTGGAACCCCGACCCGATCGTGTTCGCGAACGTCATGTACACCGGGTTCTTCGGGGTGATGCTGGGCCTGTTTGAAACCCTCAACGACAAACGATTCTCCGAACCTGGTGCGCTGACGCTGCGGTGGAGCGACGACACCGAGTACGTCTATGAGTTCAGCTCGCTGTGCGAGGCGATCGTGCACAACATGGACATCAGCAGCCACGGCCCGCTGTACCCGTGCGAGCCGCGACTGATCTATCCGATGTGCAACGCTTTCTCGCTTTCGACGCTACTGATACACGACCGATTACACGGCACCGACTTCGGCGCCGGCCGCACGGAGCAGATGGCGCAGGCCTTTGACACGCACAAGTATCTGCAGCCCGATAACCGGTTCCTGGCCGCGCGTGGACCGCTGAAATTCTCCATGGGTCCGTCGGTGGGCAACGACGGGGTGATGTCGTACTGGCTGGACTTCGCTATGCCCGAGCAAGCGGCCAAGACCTGGGAGAACCTGCGGGAGAAGCTGGTCCGGATCACCGACGACGACGTCAAGATGAAGGCCACCACCTGGGAGATTTTGGATCCCGGCAACTACTCCCCCGGTACCGGTATGAGCCGAGTCTCGGTGATGGCCGCCGCCAAGGAACATGGCGACGACGAGTTAGCCGCCGCGTTGGAGATGTCCCTAGACAAGCGCTACAAGGTGGTGCGGAAGTACGGGGCGCGGGCCTACACCGGCATCTCCAGTTGGGGCAACGCCGGCCACGTCATGGCGAGGTTCACCACGAAGAATTCGATGGCCGATCTGATGGCCGGCAAGGTCCCCAAGCCGTGGAAGACCGGTCCCATCCTGGCCCAGGCTGGCTATCCCGACGTCCTGGTGGCTCGCGCGGTCACCGACGGCCGCGGCCTCAACCTGGTGCTGCGGCCCGGAAACGGCGGTAGGCGAACAGTACTCGGGGTCCAGCGGCTAGCACCGCGGCGTGACTACGTGGTGACCGGCGGGGTGGACGACACCCTCACCGCCGACGACGACGGCTGCGCGGTGCTGAGCGTCGATCTCGATGACCGCCTCGAAGTTATGCTGCGCCCCGCCGCCCCATAGAGCAACACAAGCCCGCCGAGCATCGCCACAACGGGTCCGGCACTGTGAAACACCATGTCCCTCACAATGTTTTCATGGTCGATCTCGAACAGCCGGAAGACGTGCATGTCGATCACACCCGACTCAAAGATCACCGCCCCGACAATCACCAATAGCGTGCCTGCGCCACTGCGGGCCCGCACAATCGTCACCGAGCGACTGAGCCTGAACGCGACGACAGCCAGCACCAGGTAGCAACCGCCGCGCAGCAACCAACTCGCTGGCGAGCCGGTGTTCACCAAGAACCCGCTCCACACCAGCGCCGGCGCGCCAATCAGACATAGGGCGATTCCGATCGAGCAGTACCGGAGCACAACACTGGTCTGCGGCCGATCTACCCCGACGTCGACGACCCCGAATACGTACGCGGTCATGGACTGCCCCGGGGCCGGACGCTGGGCGACGGGTGCGAACAGCATCGAAGTGTCATCGGCGCCACCGCCGAACACCCGACGTATCCGGCCGACCACCGCGAAGATCAACAGGCCCACAATGCAACAGGTCATCGCGACTAATCATCGCCGACCGGCGGTCGCAGTGCATCCAATTGTGAAACATTCCACTGAGTGGGGAGCGCCTCGACCGGTTCAGGCCATCCAGTTGGCGACATATGACGGATCGGTCAGCGCCGCGCGGGCGAGCCGGAAGGCGGACAGGTCATGGCTGCTGGGGCTGTCGCCGGGAACGTCCCGCGCCCGTTCGGCCGCGGTTCGGCGGACCATCGACCATCGGGGGCCAACGACACCTGTGTCAGGCCGTTTTTCCCAGGGCTTCGCGATCGGCCCCGAGGACGTTGACCGCGCGCAAACCCGGTCCCACGTAGTAACCCACTAGGGCCAGGCCGAGGGGCAGTGCCAGGATCGGTGTGGTCAGGCTGATGGCGATGGCGGGAATTCCCAGGAGAGTGCCGAGGTTGTAAAGCCGCATCGCCCTGCGGTCCTTGCTTGGGGAGATCCGGGGATCGAGCAGTCCGGCGCCGACGATGTGCATCAACATTGCCGACAGGCTCAGTGCGACTGCGAAGACGGCGGCGCCTTCGCCCATCACACCAACGCGGGCGTTTGCGCCCCCCCGCCAGGACGTAGTCGGCGTAGGCGTAGGTGGTGAAGGGGCGGCAGGACTCTGACCTACAGCGCGCCATCCACGAGCACCGGCGGCGCCACCGTAACCATCGGCGCCACCACCGGGACCTACACCTACACCCCGAACCCAGGCCAACGTAGAGCCGCAACCGCAACGACAACCGACACATTCATCATCACCGCCAACAACGGGGTGCACACCGCCACCCAAACCATCACGGTGGGCGTCGACGCCGGCACCCCGATCGCTGGCACCCCCACAGTCTCAACCCCGAACTTAACGACCGGCACAGTCAGTGGCACAGCAGTATTCAGCGACACCCCAGGCCGAACACTGACCTACAGCGCACCGGCCACCAGCAAGGGCGGAGGCACCGTCGCCATCAGCAACCCCAGCACGGGAGCCTTCACCTTCACACCCACGACAACCCAACGCCGCTCGGCAACTACCACCACCACTGACACGATCACCATCACCGTCTCGAACGGGGTACGCACCACCACCCAAACGATCACGGTCGCCGTCGACCCCGGAACTCCCGCGGCGGGATCTCCTACAGTGAGCGCCCCCAATGCAAGCACTGGGGTGGTTTCGGGCACCGCCAAGTTCACCGACCCCAACGGACGCACCCTGGCCTACAGCGCCGCGACAAAGAGTGCTGCCAGCAACGGCACCTTCACCATCACCGCGTCAAACGGCGCACGCACCGCCACCCAAACCGTCACCGTCGCCGTCCTGCCGGCATCAACACCCAGTGTGGCTGGCGATAACTTGACTGCCTTGCCAGGGAGACCGGAAGGCCCGCCGCGCGCCGGTAAAAACGGAATGCTTTACCAAACGAGCGTCAAGACAGTGAGCGGCGGCCACCTCACCTACGTCACCGTGGTGCAACCCAATGGAACCACCACCAACTACTCCCAGACCAGCACCATCTACAACGGCCCAGTCGTTGGACCAGACGGAAGTGTTTACCAAACCAGTACCACAGGGACTGACGGCTACGACTTCACTCGCTACACAACGGTGCTGCAGGTACTACGTTCCGACGGAACTACCGTCCGATACACCCAACCGGGCACTTTGAATAGCAACTTCCAACCCGTGATTGGCGCGGACGGGAGCGTTTATCAGCTCAGCTCGACCGGAACCTCATCGGGCCCGATCACCGTGCTACAGGTCGTTCGACCGAACGGCACGTCGACCCAATACACGCATCCAGGTAGCTCCTCAGACAATGCCGTCTTCGCACCCAATGGCACGGCCTACCAGGTCACGTCGACGTACAACAACGCAGACCAGAGCAGCGCGACCGTTGTCACTGCAGTCAACCCAAACGGGATCACCACCGAGTACGCGCTAAACGGTAGCGGCACCGTGAAGTTCGGACCGAACAACACAGCATTCCTCAACGGCTACGTCATCAACCCCAATGCGTCGACTCAGGGCGGTTAAAGCTACGTCCCGAGACTAACGAAACTCAATCCCGACGGCACCACAACAGTGATCCCTGGACTCGACAGGGAATTCGGGCGCGCAGCTATTGGCAGCGACGGCACCATCTTCCGTACTGCGTATACCCCAACAGGCGGTGTCGCAGTAAATGTGTTGCGCCCCAACGGATCCACCACCACGACTGTGATCTCCCAGGACGACCAAAACTTCAACCAACTGGTGGTGGCCCCGAACGGCTCTGCCTACCAACGCCACGTGATGGATCGCTCGGCGTCCACTTGTGCAGGCAATCCCGGTCGGACGGACACGGCGGTGCTGGCCGTCCGCTTCCACCATAAGTGGATTGCCGTGGACACTTTCTGGACGCAGACCGAGGCGAGATAAAGTGATTGCCTAAGAACTCCGGCAATGTGTTTTAACAGCTAGACGCCAAATCGTGGCCGCGCACACATCACTCGCGACAGTTCAATCCTGACAGGAGGCTCCAGAAAAACTATTTCTCCTCCGATTTCCGGGAGCGGAGGACGTGACACTGCGCTCCTGGCGGTTTAGCCGTTGACGGCGGAGACGAATGCGTCGCGCAGAACGGCCACGTAGTGGTGGATCGCGCGGCGGCTATCGAAAGTGCTGGGGAAGGAGACGGTGCCGATTGTGGTGTCGGCGTTACGGGTCACCCAGATGTTGATTCCGCCGTGGTTGAGGTCGTCGATAAACATCCCGAGGTTGTCGGCGTTCGCCGCGGCGAGTTTCCGGAAATCGAAGATCGACACCATCATCGGCCGGTTGGACTCAGTGGCTCCGAGTTCGTTGGTGTCGACCAGGTCGAGCACGCGATCGAAGGGCACTGCCGACAGATGTTTGTTGGTGTCGAAAGATTTCTGCGCTGATCGCGCAGTGCTACCGAAGTCGCCAACGGTGACTTCGACGGAAATGGGAAACAGGCTGGCGTACCACCCGGCACTCATCGCCTGGTCTCCGGTTCGAGTGTCCAGGGGGCTGAACGTGTGGAAGGTGTCGGCGCTGGTGAAGTGGTGGTCGGCGAGCGCGACGCAGGCCAGAACACCGCCACTGAATCGTGCGCCGGCTTGTCTGCACGCGGTGTCAAAAGCTTCGGCCTGTGCCGCGTCGAGGAGTTCCACGGTGAAGGACTGCCCGGCGCCGTCGTCGGCGCTACCCAACTCAAGTGGGAAACTCGGCCATTCGTCATCGGCGTCGAGGGCAAAGTCGAACCAGTCTTTGACCGGCCCTGAGCCGCGGGTGAGGGTGTCGACTTCGACGGTTTGGCGGGCGGCGAAGTCGCGGTAGGAAGCGGGCTCTGGTTCAGTTCCGCCGCCGCCGCCGATCAGTGTCCGGTAGTCCCGGGTGAGGTCGCTGTAGATCACCAGTGACGACGTTCCGTCGGTGTGTAGATGGTCGATGTTTGCATAGACGGTGAAGTGGTCTTCTTTCTGGATGACGCCGAAGGTGAAGCAGTCCCATTCCAAGGTGTCCGGCGTTGCGTTGAGGGCGTGTTCGCGGATCTGGCCCTCTTCCATAAATCCAAGCACCGTGGGAGAGAATTCAATGTCTCCGGATGTGGTGATGGTGCGCCGGGTGCTCTCGCCGTTATCGGCGGTGTGAAAAACACTGTGGTAGGTGTCATGGCGACGCAGGTGGGCGTTGACGGCGCCGGTCATCGCAGCGATGTCGCACCAGCCCGCGACATTCCAGGACGTCAGGATCAGCCGAGGCGATCGCCGTCGAAGTTTCCGCGCATCGTGCGCCGAGCGGAGGTGCTCCTTCTGCTGGAAGGTGGGTGGGAGCGGGTCGTGAGGTGCCAACTCTGCGAGTTCCCGGCTGGATGGCGACGCCGTCCATTCGGTGAGGATGCCTCGTCCGGGTTTCCAGCTACCGCTGATGGAACCGATGGCGACCATGTGGGGCGGCTCCTGTGGTTGTTGCCGGTTCGGAGCGGCTACCGCCGCTTCGGGACCTGTTCACATTAGTCGGGGCTGACCCCGGCCCAGCAAATATGTTCCGGTGAGGTCGCCGTGTGCGTCAAAACAGGCCGCTGATGGTTCCCTTGGCGTCAACGTCGATCCGCTCGGCAGCGGGAACTTTCGGCAACCCAGGCATGGTGGTGATGTCACCGGCAATGACGACCACGAAGCCCGCGCCAGCCGCCAGCCGAACTTCTTCCAGTTGAACCGTGTGGCCGCTGGGTGCGCCGATCGCACCGGGGTCGGTTGAGAATGACATCTGGGTTTTCGCGATACACACGGGCAAGTGCCCCCACTGAGCGTTGAGTCCGTTGATCTGCGCCTTGACTTTGGCACTTGCCGCGATATCCGCGGCGCCGTAGACGCGGGTGGCGATGGCCTTGATTTTGTCCCACAAACCCATGTCGTCGTCGTAGACGTAACGATGCTCGCCCCGGTTGTTCTCAACCAACGCGAGCACGGCTTCGGCTAACACCTCAGCGCCGGCACCGCCCTGCGCCCAGTGCCGCGCAACGACGGCCCGCCCACCGAGGCTGGCGACTCTTGCTTGGATCAGCGCCAGTTCCGCCGGGGTATCCGCCGTGAAGTGATTGATGCAGACCACACACGGTAGGCCGTATTGAGTGGTGATGTTGTGATAGTGCCGCTCAAGGTTGACCAGTCCACGTTCAAGGGCAGCGAGGTCTTCCTGGTCCAGGCCATCGCGCGGCGCGCCGCCGTGGTATTTCAGTGCCCGGGCGGTGGCGACGAGCACCGCCGCCCGCGGCCTCAGGCCCGCTGTGCGGCACTTGATATCAATGAATTTCTCGGCACCGAGATCGGCACCGAATCCCGCTTCGGTGACGACGATATCGGCGAGTTTCAGCGCCGTGCGCGTGGCCAGGACGCTACTGCAGCCATGTGCGATGTTCGCGAACGGGCCACCGTGAACAAAAGCCAGATTGTTTTCGAGGGTCTGGACAAGGTTGGGTTTGATGGCGTCCTTTAAAAGTGTCGCCATCGCGCCGTCGGCATTCAGATCACGTGCCCGAACAGGCTCGCGTTGGGTGGTGTAACCGATGACAATCTCACCGAGGCGTGTTTTAAGGTCGGCGAGCGAGCCGGCCAAGCAGAGAATAGCCATGACTTCGGATGCCACGGTGATATCGAACCCATCCTCACGCACGTAGCCGTTCGCGGAACCGCCTAATCCGACCACGATCCGCCGGAGCGCGCGATCGTTGATGTCCACGACGCGCTTCCAGTTGATTAGCCGCGGGTCTAGATCAAGAGCGTTGCCGTGGTGGATGTGATTGTCGATCATTGCGGCGAGCAGGTTATGGGCCGCGCTGATCGCATGGAAGTCACCGGTGAAGTGCAAATTGATGTCCTCCATGGGGGTGAGTTGGGCGAATCCTCCGCCGGCCGCACCACCCTTGACACCGAAGCAGGGCCCAAGCGAGGGCTCCCTCAGACAGATGATGGCGCGTTTACCCAGCCGATTCAGGGCGTCGCCAAGCCCCACAGTGGTGGTGGTTTTACCCTCACCGGCCGGTGTTGGGCTGATCGCCGTCACAAGAATGAGGTGGCCGTCGTCGCGATCCCGCAGGCTCTCGACGTACTCCAGCGACAGTTTGGCCTTGAAGTGGCCGTAGGGTTCGATGTGCTGAGCAGCGATGCCGTACTGCCGCTGCGCCAAGTCGGCAATCGGCTGTTTCTTGGCAGCCTGCGCAATCTCAATGTCAGACATCGCTCGCCGCTCTCTGATCGATCGGGTCGGTCTGATCGGTTGGGTCGGGGCACCACTCACTCACGCAGGCTCCGTCCGGCAGCGCCGTTGAATTGTTAACACGGAGAGGGAATCGCGCTGCTCCGGCCAACCGGATTCATCCGGCGATACGGATCTGTGGCTCGAATACGTTGCAGGTCGAGCAGGGCCGCCTCGAGATCTTGTTGGACCCGTCGCTTGACCGCACCAGTCCACGCCTCGACTGACGTTTGTGGGCTTCGGCAGGTGTCAATGGGTTGACCGAACGCGAGATACATCCGCTGTGGTTTCGGAATCAGGGTCAGGCCGACTCCACGGACGGGCGACATAGTGATATCGGAGCGACCAGTCAGGCGTTGCCCAGCCCACCGGCCGACACGTCCGAGGGTGCTGTCCCGGCGCACCATGCTGGTGTAGACGTCATCACCACCCACCAGGGCAACGGTGACTATCGGGTATTCCTTCTCGATAGCGATCCGTGCGAAACCGTCGCGGTTCTGCCAGCTCAATGTGTATTCCTCGCCCCTGTACTTGCTGATCTCTCGCGCTCCACCAGGGAACACCAGAACAGACTCCCCCTCGTCCATCAGTCGGCGCGCCGCGGCAGGCGTACCGATCACCGCACCGTAGGCGGTGACCAATGCGGCCTGTATGCCGGTCATGCGGGCGAACTGGCGGTCCGCCAACGGGCGCACCCGGGTGCCGATAGCGGTACGGACGAAATAGGGAATTAGGACAACCTCGGCCATCGAGAACAGGGTGTGGTTGCCCACCAGAAGAAAACGACCGTCGGCCGGCAGGTTGGCCAACCCGCGGACGTAGGGATGGCAGCACGTGATTACCGGGGCCAGTGCGGCCGCGCCTGCACCGACAACCGCTTCCAGCAGGCCGGAATCGTTCTCCTCAGTCACGCGTCTTTTGCCTCGAATCGCCCTCGTGGGCGACGAATTTCCACCCGGGTCTCATTGTGCACGATGCGGAAAAGTCCTCTCTCGACACAGGTCGCCACCGGTGCCCGCGCACCACCGCACGGAGGCTCGTGCCCTACCGCCACCGCCACCGGAATATCCCCGCAAAGGCGATTCTGGCAAAGATTTCACCTATTGCCGACGATGGTGCTAGCTTACGTTCGTTGGCTGAAACCCGCGGTGGTCAATCGGATGCGAAGGGAACCAGAGTTGCTCGGCTCAGCCCTCCCGACACACAGCGTGGATTTTCCCAAACCCGCACTCGCCGGCGGGCTGAATTCGATCCAGGGTGATCGGGATCGGCTAACCCAGTTGCTTCGCGGCCTTGCGGCCGAACTCGACGGACTCGACCGCCTGATCTGTGAGATCGACTGGCAGCGCGGGCGACCCACTGGGCCTGCTACCGGCGAAATGCTTCGCCAGCGAACAGATCTGAAAACTAAACGCGAACAACTGACCGCACGATTGCACGTCATGGCTGCCCATCTCAATCGCCTGGACACCGTCCTCGCCGATCTCCGGCGCCACGACCAACCACCGACCGCGCGGGTGGGAACGTGTCCGCACTGCGGTTACCCCAGCCTGGGGTCGGGAATGTGCGCGTACTGCCGGCCACACCTGCTGTCACCCTAAGAGGGCGACTTCGAGAACGTCGGGTGAAGCCTATGCCGATCCGATCCGCTCAGAGTCGTAGATCAACGGCCGGCCGTCCTTGACCACCACCGACAACCAACGGTCCTCGGTGTCGACACCACCAGCCCGCAAGACATAACGAATCCTGGCGACCACACTGGTCGCATCACGCGGGGTGACGGAGATCAGCGAAACCGACTCGATCGACGACCAGAAGTTCAGGTAATCCGCCTCGCCGGCGCGCTGCTGGTAGTTGATGTCGAATTTGTCCCAGGCACCTGCAGCGTTGCCCGGCAGCTCGCTGTAAAAACCGGCCACCAGGTCACGCATGCCCTCGAAACTGACCGGAGCGCTCGATACCGAAGCGGCGGTGGTGGCCGGGGTAGTCGACATCGACCGGGCCGTCGACGTAGCCGGATCTGCTGGGGGCGAAGCCGACCGCTGATCGCGCGGCCACATCGCAAAGGCCAGCGCGCCCAGGATCACAACCAGCCCCATTGCCGCCAGTAGCCACGGCCAGCGCGGCGCAGGTTCAGCGTCGTGGACCGGTCGCTCCGCACTCGCCGCCGGATAGGTGGTCGGCAGAATGGCGGTGCCGCGTTCGCGGACCTGCGGTGGCGGGTCCGGCGCGGCGGCCACGGCAAAAGGCGGCAACGGCCGGCCACCCCCGGACGTCATCGCCCAGCCCAGTGCGTTGGCGAAATCCGTACAGCTCGGAAACCGGTCACCGGGATTCTTCGACAGCGCCTTAGCCAGCACGGGGTCCAGTGCAGCCAGATCCGGCCGGTAGTCGGTCAGCGGAGGCGGCGCCGAATTGAGGTGTCGGCCGATCACCACTGCCGGGTTGGAGGAACCGAACATCGGTGACCCGGTCAACAGGTGATAGGCGGTCGCGGCCAGACTGTACTGATCGGCGCGGCCGTCGATCGGCGCTCCCATGAGTTGCTCGGGAGCCGCATAGTTCACCGTCCCGAGTGTGACGTTGGTATCGGTCAATCCGCTGACCTCGGCCGCATTACGGGCAATTCCGAAGTCGGCCAACAGAATCCGGCGTCGGCCACGCTCGGGATTGGTCAGCAGAATGTTCGGGGGCTTGATATCGCGATGCATCAGACCACGTTCGTGGGCATAGTCCAGTGCGTCGGCCACCGCCGAGACGATCTCGATCACCTCCGCGGCGGGCATTCCGCTGGAGTAGCGCTCGCGCAGTAAGCGGCCGGCATCCGGCCCATCGATATAGTCCATCGAAATCCAGAGTTGACCGGCGAACTCACCGCGGTCGTGAATGCCGACAATATGCGGGTTATAGAGCGCGGCTGCCGACTCCGCCTCCCGATTGAAGCGGGCTCGGAACTCCGCGTCCGCCGACATATCGGGGGGCAGGATCTTCAGCGCATCCTGACGCGGCAAGCGTGGATGGGCGACCAGGTACACCTCGCCCATTCCACCGAAACCGAGTGGCCGCAGGATTCGGTAGCCGGCGAAGTGCTCACCATTGGCCAAAGGCATCCGCGGATCGTACCGAGGGCGCTCTCCCTACCAACCCAGCGAACCCTACCAACCCAGCGAACCCTACCAACCCAGCGAACCCTACCAACCCAGCGAACCCTACCAACCCAGCGAACCCTACCAACCCAGCGAACCCGGACCGCCCTTGAACGGGCCGACGACCCCGCTGGTGATCCAACCACCGTAAAACCCGCCGGGCTGGGCCACCACCGTCTCGCCATTGACTGTGCAGCGGTCGACGGCGGCGGCCATCACGGCGATCGCGTCGGCGATCGGTTCGAACTGCGGCGTCGGCCGGGGATAACTCCACGCCGACTTCCTGGCGACCTGCCCACCGGCGACGAGGTCGAAGTAGCGGGCCTGCCCTTTCCACTCACACCAGGATCGCCCGGGGGCGTCGCGGAGCACTCCAGCGGTGAATGCCGTGGGCGGCAGGTAGTAGGTCGGTGGATGGCTGGTCTCCAAGACTCGCCAACCATGGTCGGTGGTGGCGATCACCTCACCGCCGAACTCGACGGTGATCAACCCCTGAAATCGTTCCAAGCGAGGTGGACGCGGGTAGTCCCAGACCGATTCCTGGCCGGGCCCGGGTTTGTCAGGTCGCGGTAGCGAGGGCATCGGCGAACTCAGACCACACCGCGAAGTCCATCCGCACCGAACAACGGCTCCAGCATTCCCGACAGATCGGGGCCGCGCCGCAAGCCGTGCCCCCCATCGACGTTGATCACCTGGCCGGTGATCCAGCCGGCTGCGTCGCTGAGAAGAAACATCGCGAGGTTGGCGACATCGGTGACTTCACCGGTTCGCGGCAGCGGAGTGCACTGCCGATAGTCCTCGCTGACCTCGGGGGAACTCAGCAGCACCTCCACCAATTCGGTGCGGATGAGCCCGGGCCGGATGCCGTTGACTCGGACCCAGGACGGGCCCAGTTCGTCGGCGGCCAGCATCATTAAGTGATCCAACGCCGACTTGCTCACGCCGTAGGCCCCGAACCACCGGTGGACGTTGCTGGCCGCGATCGAGGAGATGCCGACGAATGAGCCGCCGCCGGCGCGGACCATCTCGCGCGCGGAATGCTTGAGCACGTACATGGTGCCGTTGACATTGAGGTCCACCGTCCGTCGCCAGGCTTCGGAGTCGATCTGGGTGACCGGGCCGATGGTCTCCGATCCACCGGCACAGTGCACCACGCCGGCCAACGTGCCGCCCCAGGCCACCGCCGCCTCGACGACGCCGGCGACCTGCTCCTCGTCGATGACGTCGGCCGGATGGGCCCTGATCTCCCCCGGCACGTCACCCACGAGTTGCTCGACGATCTCCCCGGCGGCCGCGTTCAGTCGCTCGGCGTTGCGGCCCACGATCATCACCCGGGCACCCGCCCGGGCGAGGCCACCTGCCACGCCCTTCCCGATACCACTGCCGCCGCCGGTCACCAGGTAGGTCCGGTCGGTGAACAAGAGTTGCATGCAGTGCTCCTTCGATTGGGTCCGCAGGCCGATTGGTCCGCGGGTAGATCACTCCGCAAGCGGGAAAACCGGCGGGGCGGGTTTGACCGTTCACTCTAGTATCGGCTGCACCGTCCGCGGCCCCGTAACCCTCGGCCGACCGGGTGCCGGCAGCGCCTGGCGGGCGGGTCCCGGATGCCGGCATCACAGCAGCCTGAATGCCGGTATCACAGCAGGTAGTACCTACCCGGCAGTCGGGCGATGGCCAATGTCCTACAGTTAGGGCATGCCTGCAAAATCTGAATCTGAGGATATCGTCGACGTCGAACCCTTGGCCGACAACACGGCCCGTCAGGCCAGGCAGGTGGTCGCCGCCTACGCTACCGATGCCGATGAGTGCCGGGTGTTCCTCTCAATGCTCGGTATTGGGCCTGCCAAGCTCGAGGTCTAGGTGGGCACCGGAGACGCCGGCAACATGAGTGCCGGTAGCTCCGACTTCGTGGTCGTGGCCAACCGGCTGCCCATCGACATGGAACAGTTGCCGGACGGAACCGTCACCCGGAAACGCAGTCCCGGTGGCTTGGTCACCGCATTGGAGCCGCTGCTGCGGCGCAACCGCGGCGCCTGGATCGGCTGGCCCGGGGTCGTCGACGGCGACGAAGAACCGATCGTCGAAAACGAACTGCACCTCTACCCGGTGCGACTCAGCGGCGACGACGTCTCCGACTACTACGAGGGGTTCTCCAACGCCACCCTGTGGCCGCTCTACCACGATCTGATCGTGAAACCGATTTATGAACGCCGTTGGTGGGACCGTTACGTGGATGTCAACCGGCGCTTCGCCGAGGCCACGTCGCGGGCGGCGGCCGAGGGCGCCACCGTGTGGGTGCAGGACTATCAATTGCAACTGGTTCCCAAGATGCTGCGCACCCTCCGGCCTGATCTGACCATCGGGTTCTTCATGCACATCCCGTTCCCCCCAGCCGAGATCTTCATGCAACTGCCGTGGCGGGCCGAGATCATCGACGGTCTGCTGGGCGCCGATCTCGTCGGCTTCCACCTCGCCGGGGGTGCACAGAACTTTCTCCTCCTGTCCGGACGACTGACCGGGGTTAAGACATCACGCGCCTCGATCGGGGTTCGCTCCCGCTTCGGCGAGGTAAACCTGGGCTCCCGGACGGTCAAGGTCGGCGCGTTCCCGATCTCCATCGACTCCGCCGAACTCGACCGCAAAGCGAGCGAACAAAATATCCGTCGCCGCGCCAAGGAAATCCGCGCCGAGCTGGGCAACCCTCGCAAGATCCTGCTCGGGGTGGACCGCCTCGATTACACCAAAGGCATCGAGGTGCGCCTGAGAGCCTTCGAGGAGTTGCTCGCCGAAGGCCGGGCGCAGCGCGACGACACCGTCTTGATTCAGTTGGCGACGCCGAGCCGGGAGCGGGTGGACAGCTACCGCGTCCTGAGCAACGACATCGAACAACAGGTCGGCCATATCAACGGCGAGTACAGCGATGTGGGCCATCAGGTGGTCCGTTATCTGCACCGGGCTGTTCCCCGCGATGAACTGATCGCCTTCTTCGTAGCCAGCGACGTCATGTTGGTCACGGCGCTCCGGGACGGAATGAACCTGGTGGCCAAGGAGTACGTCGCCTGCCGCAGCGATCTTGGCGGCGCCTTGGTGCTCAGCGAATTCACCGGTGCCGCAGCCGAATTACGTCGGGCCTACCTGACCAATCCGCATGATTCGGAGGGCGTCAAGGACGCCATCGAAGCCGCACTCCACCAGACGCCCGAGGAGGGCCGGCGCCGGATGCGCGCACTCCGCCGGCAGGTTTTGGCCCACGACCTGGACCGCTGGGCGCGCTCATTTCTCGACGCCCTGGCCGCCACCAAGGCGGTTTAACCTTCGGCCATCAGTTCGGTCGCACTAAATGTGCGCTCCGGGTCGCGATCGGCGAAGTACTCGCGCATCGAGGCACTCAAGGCCGCCGGGTCCCAGACCGCGCCGTCAGCGTGGAACCGGTGCTCAGCCGTCGGCGCCGCCACCAGGGTCACAGTTGGTCCGTAAACGACGAACACCTGCCCGTTGACCGCTTCGGCGGCTGGCGAGGCCAAAAACCGGACCAGGCTGACCACGTGCTCCGGTGAGAGCGGGTCGATCTCTCCGGCGGCCATCTGCGGCGCCGCCCCGAAAACCTCGGCCGTCATTGCAGTCCGCGCTCGCGGACAGATCGCGTTGGCACACACCCCGTAGCGCCCAAGTGCGCGGGCTGCGGTCAGAGTCAGCGCGGTGATGCCGGCCTTTGCCGCTCCGTAATTGGCCTGGCCGACGGGACCCATCAGGCCCGCCTCCGACGAGGTGTTGATGATGCGGCCGTAGACCGATTTGCCAGTGTCCTTGGCGCGGCTTCGCCAGTAGGTGGCGGCATTGCGGGTGAGCAGGAAATGACCGCGCAGATGCACGGCCATGACCGCGTCCCAATCCTCATCGGTCATGTTGAACAACATTCGGTCCCGGGTGATACCCGCGTTGTTGACCACGATGTCGAGCCCGCCCAGGCTCTCGGCGCAGGCCATCAACTCATCGGCGGTGGACCGCTGGCTGATATCACCGGCCACCGCGATGCCCTTGGCACCGGCGGCACTGATCTCGTCGAGAACCCCCGAGTCGTCGAGCGCCTTCGGCACATCGTTGACCACGATCGTTGCCCCCGCACGCGCCAACCCGACGGCTTCGGCACGGCCCAGGCCCGCGGCGGCCCCGGTCACCACCGCGATCCGGCCGGACAGATCGATCAGTTGTTCAGACCCGGTCATGCGGTTCGACTCGTTGTGGCAGTCCGACGGACAGGTGTCACTAGCACCTCTAGTCCCTGCGGGTCAGCGCCGCGCGTGGGCATTCGGCGATGGCCTGCTCGGCTAACTCCTCCTGATCGACCGGGATGGGGTCCGCCGTAACCACGACGTAGTCCTCGTCGTCGAGTTCGAATAACTCGGGCGCAATTCCTATACAGACGGCGTTACCCTCACAGCGATCACGGTCGACGGCGATGCGCATCACTACCTCCTAGGCCCGCCGGGCGGGTCCCCGGCTCTCCGCAGCCTCACGATACGACCGATCACGGCAGTCGACGCACAGACGGCGCTGGAAACTCAGACTAGAACGTGTTACAACGAATGATGTCGGCGGGTTGCCGGCATCCCCCTGAGTCGGAGGCCACGCGGATGCGGATCAGTTACACCCCCGAGCAGGAGCAGCTACGCCGCGAGCTGCGGTCCTACTTCGCCACCCTGATCACCCCGGAGCGCCGGGAGGCCCTGATGGCGGTCGGCGGCGAATACGGCACCGGGAACGTCTACCGCGAGACGGTGGCCCAGATGGGCCGAGACGGCTGGCTGGCGCTGGGCTGGCCCAAGGAATACGGCGGTCAGGCTCGCTCCGCCATGGACCAGCTGATATTCACCGATGAGGCCGCCGTCGCCGGTGCCCCGGTCCCGTTCCTGACCATCAACAGCGTGGCGCCGACGATCATGGCCTACGGCACTGAGGAGCAGAAGAAGTTCTTCCTCCCGGGGATCGCGGCCGGCGATATTCACTTCTCAATCGGCTACTCCGAGCCCGGTGCCGGTACCGACCTTGCCGCGCTGCGCACGTCAGCGGTTCGCGATGGCGAGGACTACGTCATCAACGGTCAGAAAATGTGGACCAGCCTCATCCAATACGCCGACTACATCTGGCTGGCGGTGCGCACGAATACCGAGGCCAAGAAGCATCGGGGCATCTCGGTCCTGATCGTGCCGACCACTGCCGAAGGCTTCTCCTGGACCCCGGTCCACACCATGGCCGGTGCGAGCACCAGCGCCACCTACTACTCCGACGTACGGGTACAGGTCGGCAACCGGGTCGGCGAAGAGAACGGCGGCTGGAAGCTGGTTACCAACCAGCTCAACCACGAGCGCGTCGCGCTGGTCTCCGCGCAGCCGATCTTCACCGCGCTCAACCAGGTCCGCGAGTGGGCGCAAAACACCAAGGACGCCCGGGGCGTGCGACTGATCGACTCCGAGTGGGTTCAACTCAACCTCGCCCGGGTCCACGCGAAGGCCGAGTACCTCAAGCTGTTCAATTGGGAACTCGCGTCAGCGGAGGCGGTGGCCCCGTCACCGGCGGATGCTTCGGCGGCCAAGGTGTACGGCACCGAGATGGCGACCGAGGCCTACCGGCTGTTGATGGAGGTCCTGGGGCCCTCAGCCACGCTGCGGCAGGAGTCCCGCGGAGCGTTGCTGCGCGGCCGGGTTGAGCGGATGCACCGGTCATCGCTGATCCTCACCTTCGGCGGCGGCACCAACGAGGTCCAACGCGACATCATCGGGATGGCCGCCCTCGGCCTTCCCCGCGCCAACCGCTGATCGACCGCCGAAAATAGCGGACAAGGACATCCATGGATTTCACCAGAACTGATGCCGCCCAGGATCTTTCGGGCCTCGTCACCACCATCGTCGACGCCGTCTGCACGCCGCAACACCAGCGTCAACTCGATAGCCTCGACCAAAGATTCGATAAGACACTGTGGGGCAAATTAATCGACGCCGACATCCTCAGCACAGCCGCGCCGGAATCGGTCGGCGGCGCCGGCTTCGGAGTGCTGGAACAGACGGCGATTCTGACCCCACTGGGACGACAGGTAGCCGCTGTGCCCTACCTGGAGTCGGTGGTCCTGGGGGCCGGCGCTCTGGCCCACTTCGGATCAGACCGGTTGCGGCAAGACTGGGCGGTACCGGCGGTGGCCGGCGAGAAGATCCTGACAGTGGCACTGGACGGCGAATGGGGGCAGGGGCCGGTGCAGGCCACAGCTTCGGATGACGGCTACCGGCTGACCGGGACCCGCACCCAGGTGCCGTGGGGTCCCATCGCGGATGCGTTCCTCGTTGCGGCGGAAACCAACTCCGGCACCAAGGTCTTCTTGGTCTCCGCCGGCGATCCGGGAGTTTCGATAACCGCGCTTGAAACCACCGGCCAGGGCAGTGCCGGAGAAGTCGACCTGGCCGGCGTCCACCTCGGCGCCGACCGGGTGGTCGGTGACGGCGACGTGCTCACCTGGCTGATCGCCCGCCGGGCCGTCGGCCTGACTGCGTACCAACTCGGTGTGCTGGAGCGCTCACTTGAGTTGACCGCCGAATACGCGCGCACCCGGGAGCAATTCGATCGGCCCATCGGAAGCTTCCAGGCGGTCTCCCAACGTCTGGCCGATGCCTACATCGACATCAAGGGGCTGCGGTTGACGTTGGAGCAGGCATCGTGGCGGCTCTCGGAGGACCTTCCTGCCGACACCGAGGTGGCCACCGCGGCCTTCTGGGCGGCCGAGGCCGGCCATCGGGTGGCGCACACCACCGTGCACGTCCACGGCGGGGTGGGCATCGACATGGATCATCAGGTGCACCGCTACTTCATCACGGCCAAGCAGACTGAGTTCGCCCTCGGCGGGGCCACCGCCGGGCTACTCGTCATTGGCCGAGATCTGGCGGACACCCCTGCCTGAACCTGAACCGTTGCAGCTCACCGTCCCCCGGCTACTCGAGCCGCTGGCCGAGATCGACGACCGCGGCGTCCACGGCGACGACGGATCCTTTGCAACCTGGCGTGAACACATCCAGCTGGCCGCCGATCTTGCTGCGTTGTTGCGCGCCCGGTTGAATCCGGACCTGCCGCCGCATGTCGGCGTTCTCCTCGCCAACACTCCCCTCTTTTCGGCCCTGCTGGTGGCCGCCGGTCTCAGTGGCGTGGTGCCGGTGGGTTTGAACCCGACCCGCCGTGGTGACGCGCTGCGTCGCGACGTCACCCACGCCGACTGCCAGTTGATCATCACCGACGGCGACCTCAACTCCTACGGACCGGACTTCGCCCCGGCGGAGATGGCCGTGCTGGAGGTGGGCGCACCCGAGTGGGCCACTGAACTCGCCGGCTTCCGCGGTTCGCCAATCACGCTCGCCAACAGCGCCTTCGATGAATTATTTATGCTGATCTTCACCTCCGGTACCAGCGGTGAACCCAAAGCCGTGCGCTGCACCCATGAAAAGGTGGCCGGCCCCGGCGTGATGCTGGCCCAACGGTTCGGGCTCGGGCCCGCCGACACCTGCTACCTCTCGATGCCGCTGTTCCACTCCAACGCGGTGATGGCGGGCTGGGCGCCCGCCGTCGCGGCCGGCGCGTCGATCGCGCTGCGCCAAAAGTTCTCCGCCTCCGGGTTCCTCCCCGACGTGCGCCGTTTCAACGCCACCTACGCCAACTACGTCGGCAAGCCGATGTCCTACATCCTGGCCACACCGGAGCGGCCCGATGATGCCGACAACCCACTGCGGATCATGTACGGCAATGAGGGCGCACCGCGCGACATCAGCCGCTTCGCACGGCGATTCGGCGTGATGGTGGTCGACGGGTTCGGCTCCACCGAGGGCGGGGTGTCGATCGGGCGCACTCCCGAGACTCCGGAGAGTTCGCTCGGTCCGATCACCGCCGACCTGGACATCATCGACGTCGACACCGGCCGATCCTGCCCGCCGGGTGTGGTGGGCGAACTGGTCAACGTGGCCGGGAAGGGCCAGTTCCGCGGCTACTACAAGGATCCGGAGGCAGAGGCCCAGCGGATGAGCGGCGGTGTTTATCACAGCGGTGACCTGGCCTACCGCGACGAGGATGGCTACCTGTATTTTGCTGGGCGGCTTGGCGATTGGATGCGGGTGGATGGCGAGAACCTGGGCACCGCACCGATCGAGCGAGTACTGATGCGCTACCCCGACGTCACTGAGGCGGCCGTATACGGGATTCCCGACGACATCGGTGACCAGGTGATGGCGGCGCTGGTACTGCCGGAGGGGATCGCGTTCGACAGCGATTCATTCAGGCGGTTTCTGGACGAGCAGGACGATCTTGGGGCCAAGCAACGACCGTCCTACGTTCGGGTCGCCACCGCACTGCCCCGGACGGAGACCTTCAAGGTGCTCAAGCGACAACTGTCGGCCGAGGCGCTGGAATGCGGCGATCCGGTGTTCCGGATCCCGCTAACGAGGGCATGACCGCCTCGATGAGGTGCGGGCCCGGCTCATCGAAGGCCCACCGCAGCGCATCAGCCAGTTCCTCGGCGGTGGTGGCACACCGGGCCGACACCCCCATGCCCTCGGCGATCTTCACGAAATCCAGTATGGGCGGCGTCAAGTCGAGCAACGCCTCGGCTTTCGGTCCCGGCTGGTGGCTATCGCTCTGCGCGCCAACGCGCTGCAACTCGATGCGCAAAATGTCATAGGCCCGGTTGGCAAAGATGACAGTGGTAATGTCGAGATTCTCCCGCGCATGACTCCACAGCGCAGAGATGGTGTACATCGCCGACCCATCGGATTCCAGACACAACACCGGACGGTCCGGTTCGGCGACGGCTGCGCCAAGCGCTACCGGCAGCGCATAACCGATCGCGCCACCGGTAAGTGTCAGCCAATCGTGGGCCGGGGCGCCGGCAGTGGCCGGCGGTAATAGAAATCCCGATGTGTTGGATTCGTCGACGACGATCGCCCGCTCCGGCAGGAGCGCTCCGATGACATCCGCCGCGGTCTGAACAGTGAGCGCTCCGGACGGGAGCTGAGGCCGGCCAGCCGGAGCGGTGGGAAACGGGATGTTCGGGGCCAGCCGATCAGCCAGTTCGGCCAGTGCGGCAGCGGCGCCAACGGGACCGGCCAGCGTGTAGACGGTGCAGCCCTCGGGCACCAGGTCGCTGGGCTTATCGGGATAACCGAAGAACGTCACCGGGGACACGGCCCCGGCCAGGATCAGCCGCCGGGTGCCCGCCAGTTGCGCCTCGGCGGCCTCGCCGAAGTAGGCGATCCGCTCGGCCGCGGCGATCCCGGCGCCGCGCTCCAGCCGGGTGGGGAAGGTCTCGCAGAACACCCGCGCTCCGTATGCCTGCGCCAGCCGGGCCGCAGCGCCGAGGCCCTGCGCCCGGGTGGCGTCGCCACCGACCAGGATCACCGTCGGCTCGCCCGCGCGCAGCGCGTCCGCCACAGGACGGGTGTCCACAGAGGTCGACTCTGGTTGCTGCGCAACGAGTCCGGCGCACTCCGCACCCTCAGACCACGAGACATCGGCCGGCAGGATGAGAGTGGCGATCCTCTGTTCGGCGCGGACGAAAGTGATCGCCGCGGTGGCGTCGGTCTCAACATCATCGGGACTCATCGTGCGCCGCACCCAGCCCGAGACCGTGCCGGCCACCGAGTCGATGTCGGATTCCAGCGGGGCGTCATGGCGCTTGTGATCGATGGCGTGGTCGCCCACCACCACCACCATCGGCACCCGCGCCCGGCGGGCGTTGTGAAGGTTGGCTAGTCCGTTGCCCAGCCCGGGGCCGAGATGCAGCAGCACCGCGGCGGGCTCCCCCGACATCCGCGCATAGCCGTCGGCCGCGCCGGTTGCCACGCCCTCAAACAGTGTAAGTAGACCGCGCATTTGCGGCACCGCGTCCAGTGCGGCGACGAAATGCATCTCCGAGGTGCCCGGGTTGGCGAAACACACCCGGACGCCGTTATCCACCAGGGTCGCGATGAGTGCCTGGGCGCCGTTCATCGCAATGACTCTAGCTAGGCAGCGCCCAGTAGCGCGGAGACATCGAGCAGCACCAATTCATTGTCGTCGATACGACCAGGTTCGCGACTGCGCGAGTACGGCAGGTTGTTGTCGTTTCCGACCACGATGTGGCGGCCATCGACCACATCGACGCTTTCGATGGTCGCGAACGGAAAGGTGAGCACACCATCGGTCAGGGGGACACGTGCCAACCCGCGCGGGTCGGTGATGGACATGAGGTCGGTGAACCCAACCTTGCGCACCGGGCCGCCGACTCGCCCTTCGCCCATCTCGATCTTGTAGACACGCTTGAAGCGGGCAGGTTCGGTGAAGCAGTCGTCGCGCGGTTCGCCCGGCGGGCACACCCGGTCGGCGGTTCCGTACCCGTTGTCACGCTCGATTACCAGGGCCGTCGTCGCGTCGATCATGGTGAGGTCGCCGATTGCGTTGCCGTCCTGCTCCAAGAGGTAGTTCCAGTGCCGGCCGGTCCAGCGTTCGGCGGCGACGTCGAACTCGAGGATTCGCACCACCCTCGGGTCGGACTCCCCGGCCAGTGGGCCCTCCAACATCGGATAGAGCAGGCGGCCGTCCGGGGAACCGGCCATGGCTTCAAGGCCTTTGGATCGCGCGACCTCGATCGATCCCAGACCGCCGGGGTGATCCGGTGACTGCGCGGCCCGCCCGTCGACCAGCGTGTCGATCACTGCGAGAAGCCGACCGTCGGGATCGAATTTAACCAGGTAGGGACCGAACTCCTCACCGATCCACGTCTGGCCGCCGGCGAAATGCAGGCTCTCCGGGTCAAAATCGCCGCCGGTCAGGTAGCGCTCGGCGGTCCCGTCGGTGACGATCCGAAACGGAGCCTTCCTGAGTGGATCGCGCAGGAAAACGGTCTGCAGTCGGGTGAACACCCCGGAGTCGAAGTCGACCCGGTAGCGATTCAGCTGCAGCATGAAGTCCGGTGAGTTCGATTTACTGCCGGCCCCGTTGTCGGTGAGCAACCAAAAGCTGCCGTCGTCGGCGCGCCGGATCGCCGAGTGGCCCTGGACGGGTTGGCCGGCGAACGGCCACGTGAACTCCCCTGTTGCGGGCGGCGTGGCGTACTTGCCGCTGGTGCGCAGTTCCACCGGCGCGTCCGGCGGCGGATCAAGCAGTGTCAGCGCGGGCAGGACGGCGTGGCCGGCCAGCACGGCGGGATAGGACTTGTCGGCCGCGGCAACAGCCGTCACCGACCCGACCGCCACAAGGACCACACTCACGACGGCAGCCAGGACCGGCGGCAGACGAGTCACGGCGATCATCGTGCCGGACCAGCCGGCCAACTGAACCCGAGGGGTGTCACCCGGTGCTCACACCGATGTTCCCCCGCGTCAGGTGGAACGGATGTCGTCAAGCCTTCGAGTCGCCGCCTCGAAGCCTGATACCAACTCGGCCATGATTTCGGCGACCGGCCGGATCTTGTTCATAGTCCCAACGATCTGACCAACCGGCATGGCAACGGTGGACGGGTCGACTGACTGGCTCATACGCTGGTGCGCCTCGCTGACGAGTACGTTCTGCAGCGGCATCGGGAGGGGCGATGGCGCATCGTCGGCATCCCAGGCATCGGTCCAGCGGCTCTTCAGCAGCCGCGCCGGTTTACCGGAGAAGATCTTTCGACGGACGGTGTCGCTGGAGGTTGCCGCCAAGAGCGCCTCCTGGATGACCGATGGGCCACCGTCGGTGCGCGCCCCGAGGTCGTACTCGGCCGCGGTCAAGAACGCCGAACCCATCCACACTCCGGAGGCGCCCAACGCGAGAGCGGCGGCAACCTGTCGACCGGTCCCGATTCCACCCGCGGCCAGGACGGCGGCCTTGCCCCCGACCACGTCGACGACCTCGGGCACCAGCACCAACGACGCGATCTCACCGGTGTGCCCACCGGCCTCGTAGCCCTGCGCGATGACGATGTCCACACCAATTTCGGCATGGCGCAGAGCATGTTTGGCAGATCCCGCCAACGCGGCCACCGGGACCCCGGCCGCGTGTGCTTGGGCGATCACGTCTGGCGGCGGTGAGCCCAGCGCGTTGGCGATGAGTTTGATCGGATGCGTGAGCGCGACGTCGACATGCGAGCGGGCGACCGAATGAAGCCAACCCAGCACGCCTTCGCGACCGACCTGCTCACCCGGCAGCGGAGGAACTCCCAGATCAGCCATGGTCTTATCGACGAAATCGCGGTGCGCCTGCGGGATCAGCTTGTCGATGTCGATCGCACTGCCTTCGGTCGGCACCGTTGCCGGCATCACGATGTCGACACCGTAGGGCTTGCCCTCGGTATTGTCGTCCATCCAGCACAGCACCGACTCGAGTTCGTCGGGGTGGTTGAACCGCACCGCTCCCAGCACACCCATACCGCCGGCCCGGGTCACGGCGGCCGCCACTTTCTCCGACGGCGTGAACACAAAGATCGGGTAGGCGATCCCGAATCGGTCGCACAATTCGGTATGCATCATTTCGGACCCACATGCTTGGAGTGCACCTCGTCGGCGGGTCGCGCCTCCGTCTGTTGGCGCGCCCACGTGTAGTCGGGTTTGCCGGCGGGCGAACGCTTCACCTCGTTGACGATCCACAGGCTTCGGGGAACCTTGTAGCCCGCAATCGTGCTGCGCACGAACGCATCCAAGTCGGCCAGCGTCGGGGACGTACCTTTTCGCGGCGCAACGACCGCCGCGACATGCTGACCGAAGCGCGGGTCAGGTACCCCGACGACGAGTGCGTCAAACACGTCCGGGTGACCCTTCAGTGCCGCTTCGACCTCCTCGGGATACACCTTCTCGCCACCAGTGTTGATCGACACCGAACCCCGACCCAGCATGGTCACCGTGCCGTCGGACTCGACCCGGGCGTAGTCGCCCGGAATCGCGTAACGCACGCCGTTGATGGTGCGGAAGGTCTCGGCGGTCTTCTTCTCGTCTTTGTAGTAACCGACCGGAATATTGCCTCGCTTGGCCAGGATTCCGCGAACGCCCGAGCCGGGCTTGACCTCGTTGCCGTCGTCGTCGAGCACAACGGTCTTCTTATCGATGGTGACCCGCGGGCCACCTCCGCCGGTCTGTCCCTTGGCCACGATGCTGCTGCCGCCGAATCCGGTTTCGGAGGAACCGATGGAATCGGTGATGACCCGGCCGGGCAGCAATTCGAGGAATCGCTCCTTGAGACTGGGCGAGAACAACGCCGCGGTGCTGGCAAGCAGGAACAAGGACGACAGGTCGCGCTCGGAGTCCTCCAGTGCATCGAGTAGCGGACGAGCCATCGCGTCGCCGGTGAAGAACAGCAGGTTTACCTTGTGTTTTTCAATGGTGCTCCACACATCTTCGGCATCGAATTCCGGTGCCAGAATTGCGGTTTGACCGCTGAACAGTGACATCCAGGTGGCTGACTGCGTCGCCCCGTGGATCATCGGCGGGATCGAGTATCGGATCATCGCAGGCCCGGCGGCCGCCTGCCTGGCGTGGTCATACTCATCGGCGACGAATTCGCCGGTGGCGAAGTCGGTTCCGCCGAGCAGCACACGATAGATGTCCTCGTGACGCCACATGACGCCCTTGGGGAACCCGGTTGTGCCACCGGTGTAGAGCAGGTAGATATCGTCGGCGCTGCGCTCACCGAAATCCCGCGCGGGAGAACCAGTGGCGATCGCCTCGTGGAACTCCACCCCGCCATAGCGCCGGTAGTCGGCGTCGCTGCCGTCTTCCACGACGAGCACCGTCTTGACGTTAGGGACTTCCGGCAGCACATTGGCCACCCGGTCGGAGTACTGACGCTCGTGCACCAGTGCGACCATGTCGGAATTCTCGAACAGGTAACGCAACTCAGCTTCGACATAGCGGAAGTTGACATTGACCAGGATCGCACCGGCCTTGATGGTGCCCAGCATCGCGATGACGATCTCGATCCTGTTGCGGCAGTACAGCCCGACCTTGTCGTCCTTCTTCACGCCGTGGTCAATGAGGTAGTGGGCGAACCGATTCGCCTTCTCCTCGAGTTCGGCGTAGGTGATCGCCTCATTCCCGCAGATCAGGGCGATACGGTCAGGCACGGCGTCAATGGCGTGCTCGGCAAGATCTGCAATGTTCAGGGCCACGGAATCTAAACTAGAACGTGTTACATTTTTTCTCAACCTCGCGACCGGAAGGCGGAAAACGATGGCCGACGCCCTCATCGAACAACGCGAACACACCCTCATCGTGACGATGAACCGGCCCGAGGCGCGCAACGCGCTTTCCGGGGAGATGCTCTCGATCATGGTCGAGGCCTGGGACCGCGTCGACAACGATCCCGATATCCGGGTCTGTGTCCTCACCGGGGCCGGCGGCTATTTCTGCGCGGGCATGGACCTCAAGGCGGCCACCAAGGCGCCCCCGGGCGACTCCTTTAAGAGCGGCGGCTACGACCCGACCCGCATTGACGGCCTACTCAAGGGCCGCCGACTCACCAAGCCATTGATCGCCGCCGTCGAGGGCCCGGCCATCGCGGGCGGAACCGAGATCCTGCAGGGCACCGATATCCGGGTGGCCGCCGAAAGCGCGAAGTTCGGCATCTCCGAGGCAAAATGGAGTCTCTACCCGATGGGCGGGTCGGCGGTGCGCCTGGTGCGCCAGATTCCCTATACGGTCGCCTGCGAACTGTTGCTGACCGGGCGACACATCACCGCCGCCGAGGCCCTCGAGATGGGACTCATCGGCCACGTCGTACCCGACGGCCAAGCGCTGGAAAAGGCATTGGAGATCGCCGACGTGGTCGCGGCCAACGGCCCACTGGCGGTGCAAGCCATCCTGCGCTCGATCCGTGAGACCGAGGGACTGCACGAGAACGACGCTTTCAAAATCGACACCAAAATCGGCATCGAAGTGTTTCTCTCCGAGGATGCCAAGGAGGGGCCGATGGCGTTCAAGGAGAAGCGCGCCCCGCAGTTCAAGATGCGCTAGTCCGCCTCCGAGCGTGGGTGTTGTGCACATACAACGCCCGGGTTCGGTACCCCAGGCCCACGCTCGTCGCTCGGAGCGACGCTAGGCCAGCACCGGCTTGATCGGGGTAAAAACCACCGGCATCTTCTCCAGCCCGCTGACGAAGTTCGCCGGCCGCAGCGGCAGCCTCGTGTCGTCAGCCAGTCGCAGGTCGGGCAGGCGCTGAAGAATCTTGCGGGTCATCGTGCTGAGTTCCAGCCGGGCCAGCTGATTACCCAAACAGAAATGCGTCCCGAAACCGAACGCCACATGGCTGTTCGGGTTCCGATCGATGCGGAAATTCTCCGGATCACCGAACACCGCTTCGTCGAAGTTCGCCGACTCGAACAACAGCATCATCTTGTCGCCCTCACGCAGCGCCGTACCGTGGAATTCAGTATCGGCGGTGGCCATCCGACACATGTTCTTCACCGGCGAGGTCCAACGCAGCATCTCCTCCATCGCCCCTGGTATCAGCGCAGCGTCAGCCACCAACTGCTCCCACTGATCACGATGACGGAGAAGCTGTTCGGTGCCCCCCGACAGCGTGTGACGGGTGGTCTCGTCACCGCCGATCAGGATCAGCAGCGTCTCGTAAAGGATCTCGTCATCGGAGAGTTGTTCGCCGTCGACCTCGGCATTGACCAGGATGGAGAACAGGTCATCGGTCGGCTCGGCGCGGCGCTTGGCAATGGTCTCCATGGTGAACGCGGTATAGCCGGCGAAGGCCTCCATGACCGCCTGCAGGGTTGCCTCGTCGGCGGTTGCACTCAGACCGCACACCAAATCATCAGACCACTTCAGCAGCGTCGCCCGGTCTTCCGGCAGCACCCCGAGCATGTCGCCAATGACGGCCATCGGCAGCGGCGCGGCAAGATCGCGGACGAAATCGCACTCCCCTCGCTCGCACACCGCGTCGATGAGCGCGTCGCACAGGGTGTCGATACCGGCGGCCTTATCGGTCACCCGCTTGCGGGTGAACCCGGCGTTGACAAGCTTGCGCCGCAAAAGGTGCGCGGGATCGTCCATGTCGATCATGTACGGCATGGCCGGATTGTCCGGGCGGATACCGCCAGCCGAGGAGAACAATTCCGGGTTGCGTTCGGCGTCAAGCACCGCCTGGTATGTCGCCGCGGCGGCAAGGCCGTTCCGATCCCGGAACACCGGCTCGTTGGATCGCATCCAGCGGTACGCCTCGCGGGCGCCGCCGTCGGCGAAGAAGTTGCCGTCCGTCAGATCGACGTCCGGTTTGCTGCGATGGATTGCAGTCATCGATTACCTTCCACGATCTTCACTTGCCCCGGATCGGCGCGGCCTACAGTATCTACATGCCCGCAGCCCAACACACCATTGCCGGAACCGTGCTGACGATGCCCGTGCGAGTCCGCAAAGCCGACGTACACACCGCGATGTTCTCGGTTCCCGCAGACGCAACTCAGCGGCTCATCGACTACAGCGGCCTGAAGGTCTGCGAATTCCGCCCGGGCCGGGCTGTGGTGACGTTGATGCTCGCCCGCTACATCGACGGAGACCTCGGCAGCTACAACGAGTTCGGTACCTGCATCATGGTGAATCCGCCGGGGTCGACCGCCGGCGGCCTCAAAGCTCTGGCCGACGCCGCGGCATTCATCCACCATCTGCCGGTTGATCAAGCGTTTACCCTCGAAGCAGGCCGCACCATCTGGGGATTCCCAAAAATCATGGCGGATTTCCGCGTGCGCGACTCGGGAACGTTCGGATTCGAAGTGTCCGAGGGCGGTTCCCTCATCGCCGCCATGCAGTTCAGACGCGGGCTGCCGATCCCGTCGCTGCGTTCGGGTCCGCAGGTGCTCAAGACCTACACCTACGCCGATGGCACCACCCGTGAGGTGCCGTGGGAGATGGTCAATTCCGGTGTGCGTTTCCGACCCGGCGGCGCGACCCTTCGCCTCGGGGATCATCCCTACGCGAAGGAACTCGCCTCCCTCGGTCTCCCAAAGCGCCCGATGATGTCCGGATCGGTCGGCAACGTGGACATGACGTTCGGCGACCCCAACATCCTGGGCTGAACACCGGGTCTCCACCCGGCCAATCTAGAACGTGTTCTAGCCGACTCGCAAGCAATCCCCTACAGCAGCGCTGCGAGTTCGTTGATCTGCTCGGGGCTGCGCGCGCCGACGACCATCATGGTGACGCCGGCGGCCTCCCAGAGGGCGATCTGTTTGCGTGCGTGGTCGATGTCGCCCACGATCGCGGCGTCGTCGACGAGTTCGTCGGGAATGACTGCGGCGGCCTCGTCCTTGCGGCCCGACCGGAACAACTTGGTGACGTCGTCGACGACCTGGCCGTACCCCATCCGCCGATACACCTCCGCATGGAAATTGGTGTCCTCAGAACCCATCCCACCCATGTAGAGCGCGACGAAGGGCTTCATCATCTCGAAGGTCCCGGCACGGTCGTCGGTGATGACCACCTGCGCGGTGGCGCAAATCTCGAAGTCCTCACGGGTGCGGCGCGCACCGGGACGGGCGAAGCCCTCATCGAGCCATTCGTTGTACATGTCGGCGATCCGCGGGGAGTAAAAAATCGGCAACCAGCCGTCGCAGATCTCAGCCGCCATCGCGACGTTCTTCGGACCCTCCGCGCCCAGCATGATGGGGATATCGGCGCGCAGTGGATGCACGATCGGCTTGAGCGCCTTACCCAGACCGGTGGTGCCCTCACCGGTCAGCGGCAGCGGATAGTGCGGACCGGCGCTGGTCACCGGGGCCTGCCGCGCCCATACCTGGCGGACGATATCGATGTACTCCCGGGTGCGGGCCAACGGCTTGGGAAACCGCTGGCCGTACCACCCCTCCACCACCTGCGGACCGGACACGCCAAGACCCAGAATATGCCGCCCGCCCGAAAGATGATCGAGCGTCAGCGACGCCATCGCACACGCGGTCGGGGTGCGGGCGGAGAGTTGCACCACCGAGGTGCCCAGCCGCATCCGGGTGGTCTCTCGTCCCCACCAGGCCAGCGGAGTGAACGCGTCCGAGCCCCACGCCTCGGCGGTGAACACCGTGTCGAAGTTCGCGGCCTCGGCGGCGGCCACCAGTTCGGCGTGATTGGCCGGAGGCTGCGCACTCCAGTACCCAAGTTGCAGACCCAGCTTCACCTGTGCCGCCTTTCCGCCCCAGGAGGGCGATTCTTGCCACGATTACTAGAACCTGTTCTACTCGATGCTGTGACCGTCCGCCAACGCACCCCGGCCCTGATTGAATCCCACGAACCACCGCTTTCGGCGCCACTGCGGTTCTCTTTCGACTACACCCGTTCAGTCGGACCGACGCTGAGTTCGTTTTTTACCGCTCTGCGCAGCCGGCGCATCCTCGGGGTGCGGGGCACCGACGGGCGGATACTGGTCCCGGCCGCGGAATACGACCCGGTCACCTATGCGCCACTGAGCGAGATGGTGGAAGTTTCCAGTGTCGGGACGGTGCTGTCGTGGACCTGGCAACCCGAACCGCTCGATGGCCAGCCACTCGACCGTCCGTTCGCCTGGGCGCTGATCAAACTCGACGGCGCCGACACCGCTCTGCTGCATGCGGTCGACGGTGAGGTCAAGACCGGGGACCGGGTGCACGCCCACTGGGTGGACGAGCCAGTCGGAGCTATCACCGACATCGCGTACTTCGTGGCCGGCGAGGACGCCGAACCGGTCAGCGACGCCGCCGACGGCCGCGACCCGGTCACGCTGATGATATGCCCGGCGCGATTGGAGGTGCAGCACACCGCCTCGGCGCCGGAGAGCATCTACCTGCGTGCGCTACAGAAAGGCAAGCTCCTCGGCGCTACGTCGTCGAAAGACGGCAAGGTGTATTTCCCACCGCGGGAGGCTGATCCGGCCACCGGACAGGTCCTCGACCACTTCGTCGAACTGTCCGATAAAGGCACCGTGACGACGTTTGCGATCATCAACATCCCGTTCGCCGGGCAGCGCATCAAACCGCCGTACGTGGCGGCTTACGTCCTGCTCGACGGTGCCGACATTCCATTCCTGCATCTGGTCACCGAGATCGACGCCGCCGACGTCCGGATGGGCATGCGCGTCGAAGCGGTATGGAAACCCCGCGAGGAGTGGGATCTCGGGATCGACAACATAGAACACTTCCGGCCCACAGGCGAGCCGGACGCCGAGTACGACACCTTCAAGCACCATCTCTAGAAGAGGCGATCAATGACTGACCGCGAGGTAGCCGTCGTCGGCTTCGCCCACGCGCCGCACGTGAGGCGCACCGCAGGTACCACCAATGGCATCGAAATGTTGATGCCCTGCTTCGCCGAACTCTACGCGGAGTTGGGCATCAAGCAGACCGACATCGGGTTCTGGTGCTCCGGGTCCTCGGATTACCTTGCCGGGCGCGCTTTTTCGTTTCTCTCCGCGATCGACGCCATCGGCGCGGTACCACCGATCAACGAGAGCCACGTCGAGATGGACGCCGCATGGGCGCTGTACGAGGCCTACATCAAGATCCTCACCGGCGAGGTCGACACCGCACTGGTGTACGGCTTCGGCAAATCAAGCGCCGGAACGTTGCGCCGGGTGCTGGCTTTGCAGACCGATCCCTACACAGTCGCTCCACTGATGCCGGATGCGGTGTCGATGGCCGGCCTGCAGGCCCGTCTCGGCCTCGACGCCGGCAAGTGGACGTCTGAGCAGATGGCTCAGGTGGCGTTGGATAGCTTCGCTGCGGCTGGGCGCACCGACCACGAGAAGCCGGCCAAGACGGTCGCGGAGTTGCTCGATCGGCCGTACTTCGCCGACCCGCTGCGCCGCCATGACATAGCACCGATCACCGACGGCGCGTCGGCGATAGTGCTTGCCGCCGGCGACCGAGCCCGTGAACTTCGCGAAAACCCGGCTTGGATCACGGGTTTCGAACATCGCATCGAGACCCCGGTCCTCGGCGCGCGAGATCTGACCACCTCTGCGTCCACCGCTTCGTGCGCACGTGCGGCAACCGGCGGAGATTCCAGGTCCATCGACGTGGCCGAGATCTGCGCCCCGTTCACCCACCAGCAGCTGATTCTCTCTGAGGCGATCGGGCTGGGACCCTCGACGAAGATCAACCCGTCCGGGGGCGCGTTGGCCGCCAACCCGATGTTCTCCACCGGTCTCGAGCGAATCGGATTCGCCGCCCGACACATCTTCACTCGCTCGGCGCAACGAGTGCTGGCGCACGCCACCAGCGGCCCGGTGCTGCAACAGAATCTGGTCGCCGTGCTCGAAGGGAAGGATGCCTGATGGCTAAGAACCTCGCCGCAGTCCTGGGCACCGGCCAGACCAAATACGTCGCCAAACGCGACGACGTATCGATGAACGGCCTCATTCGCGAAGCCATCGACCGTGCGCTGGCCGATAGCGGGTCCACCTTCGACGATATCGATGCCGTCGTCGTCGGCAAGGCGCCCGACTTCTTCGAGGGCGTCATGATGCCCGAGCTGTTCATGGCCGACGCCATGGGCGCCACGGGTAAGCCGCTGATCCGGGTGCACACCGCGGGGTCGGTGGGTGGATCGACCGGCGTCGTGGCCGCGAGCCTGGTGAAGTCCGGCAAGTACCACCGTGTGCTGGCGGTGGCATGGGAGAAGCAGTCGGAGTCGAATGCCATGTGGGCCTTGTCGATTCCGGTGCCATTCACCAAGCCGGTGGGCGCGGGGGCCGGCGGCTACTTCGCTCCACTGATCCGGGCATACATCCGCCGATCCGGCGCGCCGTCAAACATCGGGGCGATGGTGGCGGTCAAGGACCGGCTCAACGGCGCTAAGAACCCGTTGGCGCATTTGCACCAGCCGGACATCACGCTGGAGAAGGTGATGGCGTCGAACATGCTGTGGGATCCGATCCGGTTCGACGAGACCTGTCCGTCCTCCGATGGTGCGGCCGCGCTGGTGATCGGCGACGAGGCCATTGCCGACCAGCGGGTCGCCGAGGGGCATCCGGTGGCATGGGTTCATGCCACCGCACTGCGGACCGAACCGATTGCCTTCAGCGGTCGTGACCAGGTCAACCCGCAGGCCGGTCGCGACGCCGCCGCCGCGCTCTGGAAGGAGTCCGGCATCACCAGCCCGATCGACGAAATCGACGTCGCCGAGATCTACGTCCCGTTCTCCTGGTTCGAGCCGATGTGGCTGGAGAACCTCGGCTTCGTGCCCGAGGGCGAGGGCTGGAAACTCACCGAGGCCGGCGAAACCGCGATCGGCGGCCGACTTCCGTGCAACCCCTCCGGCGGGGTGCTGTCCTCGAATCCCATCGGGGCCTCAGGGCTGATCCGCTTCGCCGAGGCCGCGATCCAGGTCATGGGCAAGGCCGGGGCACACCAGGTGACCGGTGCCAAGAAGGCTCTCGGGCATGCCTATGGCGGCGGTTCGCAGTACTACTCGATGTGGGTCGTCGGCAGCGAGAAGCCGTCCAAGGTCTGAGCGGGTTGTTGCCGACGACGGAAAACTGTAACGTGTTCTAGTTAGAGACACACAGTTGGAGGGGCGACATGACCACCGAGATTCGCGATATCGACACCGGAACCCTGCCCGATCGCTACGCCCGCGGCTGGCACTGCCTCGGCCCGGTTCGTGACTTCACCGACGGCGAACCACACCCGATTCATGCGTTCGGCACCAAACTCGTGGTGTTCGCGGACTCGAAGAACGAACTGCACGTGCTCGATGGTTACTGCCGACACATGGGTGGCGACCTGTCTCAGGGAACCATCAAGGGCGATGAGGTCGCCTGCCCGTTCCATGACTGGCGGTGGGGCGGCGACGGCCGTTGCAAACTGGTGCCGTATGCCAAGCGCACTCCGAAACTGGCCCGCACCCGTTCCTGGCACACCGACGTGCGAGCCGGCCTGCTGTTCGTCTGGCACGACCACGAAGGCAATCCGCCGCAACCCGAGGTCCGCATCCCCGAGATTCCCGAGCAGGCCAGCAGTGACTGGACCGACTGGAATTGGAACTCGATGCTCATCGAGGGCTCCAACTGTCGCGAGATCGTCGACAACGTCACCGACATGGCGCACTTCTACTACATCCACTACGGACTGCCGACGTATTTCAAGAACGTCTTCGAGGGCCAGGTCGCCACCCAGTATCTGCATAACGTCGGCCGTCCGGACATTGGTGGCATGGGTACCGCCTACGGCGAGTCACATCTGGATTCCGAGGCCAGTTACTTCGGGCCGTCGTTCATGATCAACTGGCTGCACAACACCTACGGCGATTTCAAGGCCGAGTCCATCCTGATCAACTGCCACTATCCGGTGAATCAGGACTCCTTCATGCTGCAGTGGGGCGTCATCATCGAGAAGCCCAAGGGCCTCGATGACGAAACGACAGAACGGATTTCATCCGCGTTCACCTCCGGTGTCAGCAAAGGCTTCCTGCAGGATGTGGAGATCTGGAAGCACAAGACCCGTATCGAAAATCCGCTGCTCGTCGAAGAAGACGGTGCGGTCTACCAGATGCGCCGGTGGTATCAGCAGTTCTATGTTGACGTCGCCGACATCTCACCGGACATGACCGATCGCTTCGAACTCGAGGTGGACACCACCAAGGCCAACGAGAAGTGGCACGTGGAGGTCGAGGAAAACCTGCGCCGCCAAGCCGCCCAAGCCAGTGAGGCGGGTCAGCCCGCGTCATGACCCCACAGCATCCGCCCGACGCCGACCAGATCGCGCGTTCGATGCTGCTACTGCACGGGGCCCACGACGACGAACATCCCCACCCCGGCGACGACAATGACGTCACGACATGGGCCAAGGCTCCGGACTTCGCGAATGACCCGCAGCGCGCGGCGGCCGTCCACGAGGCCACCCGACGCGACCGCGAGCGGTATCTCACGTCCGGACTGGCCGAGGTCGACTGCCGTTTCTGCCACGCCTCGGTGCGGGTCAAGAAGCTTGGCGCTCCGCACACCGCGGTGCAGTGGAGCACTGAGTCCCAAGACCGCTGCGCCTACTTCACCGAGATCCGCGCCTCCGGTGGCTCCAGTGCGCGGGCGAGGTCTTGCCCGAAACTTTCCGACAGCATCTTGCACGCGGTCGCCGAAGGCTGCCTCGAGGAGTACTCAAGCGCGCCGGCACCCGGCGACGGCTGAGACGGCTACAGTCCGCGAAAACGTTCCCTGACCTGATCCTCGGTCAACCCGTAGTCGGCAAGGGAGTAGGTGTGCTTCGGGGCCCGTGGACCCTTCTTGCTCTCGGCATCGGTGTGGGCGATGGCCGTGCGGGCCTGGTCGGTGAACTCGATGCCGAAGTGCGAGTAAATCCCCTCGACGGTCCGCAGCGGCTCCTTGATGAGAGCGAAATAGTCGACATCACAGAACTGGGCCGGGTTCTGCTTGGCCCGCACGGCGTTGAAGGTCTCCAGCCCACGCGACCACGTGTCGAGGGAGTCAGCACCGATCGTCGCACCGACGAAGCTGTGGGACCACCCGTCCGTGGTGTGTTGCGACAACGAACACATCGACGCCATGATCGTCTCCGCCGGACGATGACACTGGATCACCAACGCGTCGGGGTAGGTGGCAAACACCGCTTCGAGTGCGATCAGGTGACTGGGATTCTTAAGCACCCAACGCTTCTCGGGATCGTTGAGACCTATCAATTGCAGATTTTTGCGGTGCCGTTGGTAGGGCCTAACCCAGTCCTGTCCGGCCAGCCAGTGCGCGTAGGTAGGAACATGGGCCAGCGTCTCGTAAGACACCGAGTGCACCGACTGACGTAGCAACTGCCAGCATTCCTCCACCTCATCGGCGGTCATGAAATGCAGGCCGGTGTAGTCCGGGTTCTCCTCGTGCGCCTTGGCGAATCGGGATGCCAACTGTGCGAAGACCGGGTTGTTGGGCCAGGTCTCGCGTGGCGGACGAGGTTGGGGAAACTCGGCGAGCCACAACTCGAGGCCCTGGTGGCGGGGGTCCCCGCACAGCAGGCGGTGCAGTGCCGTGGTGCCGGTGCGCGGAAGCCCGGTCACGAAGATCGGCGCGGTGATCGGCACATCGGAATGCGCGGGGTACTGCTTCCAGGACGCCTCGCTAAGAAGCCGCGCCACCAACGCGTTTCGCAGGAAAAAGCGGGACATCTTGCTGCCCAACTCAGTGAAGTCGGCATCACGGCGATATGACTCCAGCAATACCGAAAGCGCCTCGAGGTAGTTGTCCTCATCGCTGCCGAAGTCATCGAGGCCAACGGCTTTCACCGCCGAGGCCTTCAGATCCTCAACGGTCCCCACATCGGTACGAGCCGCCATCAGTGTTTGAACTCCCCGCAGTTCACATCCAGGGTCGCCCCGGTAATGCCACTGGAAAGATCGCTGGCCATGAAAAGAATGGCAGAAGCCACTTCGTCCTCCGTCGGCAACCGCTTGAGGTCGGACGCCGCGGCGGCCGCCGCATAAATTTCGTCCACCGTGGTCCCGAACTTGCCGGCCTGATGAGCGAAGTAGCTCTTCAGCGTTCCACCCCAGATATAACCCGGCGCAACGGAGTTCACCCGGATTCCCTGCGTACCCAATTCGGTGGCCAGTGACTGCGACATGGCAAGCAGTGCCGCCTTGGCCATCTTGTAGGCGCCGTACTTGGGCTGGGCATGCCGGATCACCATCGAGTTGACGTTGACCACCGAACCCTTGGATTCGGCCAGGGCCGGGGTGAAACCCTGCGTGAGCCGCAGCGCTCCGAGCACCGTCAGTTCGATCGCATCACGGATGTGCTGAAACGTGGTGTCGGCCAGGGGTTTCATCGACGGGACCCGGAAGGCATTGTTGACCAGGACGTCGATCTTTCCGTATTCCTCGAGGCTGCGGGCGACGAGGTTATCGACCTGTGCGTCGTCGGTGATGTCGGTGGTGACCGCCAGTGCCCGTCGGCTCAGACCTGTCACCTGTTCGGCAACCTCGGCCAACCGGTCGGCGGTGCGGGCCGCCAGCACCAGGTCGGCTCCGCCTTCAGCGAACCTTCGCGCCAGCGTGGTTCCCAGTGCCGGGCCCACGCCGCTGATCACGACGACCTTGTTCTCCAGCATCCCGACCATGCCTTACACCACCATCCTGTCGCCAACCTGTTTCTGGCGCAGCGCAATCCGCGCTCGCCAGTCCTCTGTGGAAATCCGATTGCTCTCGTGGTACGGCAATCGGGATTTGACCGCATCGAAGTCGACGAGTTCGACGGTCGGACCATCGAGTTCGGTGAGCTGTCGGGAAACCCGTTGCCATCTGAACTGCAGAAATCCCTTGCGGTGCCCGAGGGTCTCCACCCAGTTCGTCACACCCGGGTCGCGGTCGGCGACGACAATGCGGATTTTGTCGTCCGGGTCCGCCTGGGCCTGCGTTCCGTTCAGAGAGGTCTGGTGGTTGATGTAGTCCAGCGAGATGTACCAGAGACTCCCCAGTTGGAAGCCTAGGTAGGGAGCATCTGTGACCGGCAGCGTAATGACCAGCGCCTCTTCTGGAGACAGTTCGAAATGGCCCGCCGAGGAGTACTGGGTTGCCAACCCGCCGGGGGTCAACCGTGGTGCCACCATCGTGTTGACCGGGATGTTCATGTAAAACCACTGCGGGAACTGTAGCCAGGTCTTGATCCGCTGAACCAGTTGCTTACCGGCTACCGCGAATCGCTTCTCGATCAACTCGTTACTCAGCGGCGCCGGCGCTGTCCCGGCGGTGTCAGCCCGCGCAATCGCCACCATTCCGCGCCGCGCCGACCAATCGTTGTAGACCTCTCGGATCACCAACTGGGCGTTCGCCGCGGGCGTGAAGCGCCACTGGAAGCTACCGTCGGCGGCGATGTCTAGCTTTCGGTCGTCAAACGCCGTCTCGCTGTCGGGCACATTGTCATCGGTGTACTCACCGCCGAGCAGTTGGAAGCTCAGATCGGTGGTGGTCCCACGAGTTCCGGTGACTAGATATTCCCGACCGGCCTGGACCCGTGTTCCGAAGTAGAGGGTGTCCGGGTTGTCCAGCCCCATCTTGGTGAACGGCCCGGTGCCGGACTGCAGGAATGGGTGGTCGCGGTCGTAGTCGAAGGCCAGGTGGGTGCAGGCCGCTATCCCACCGGCCAGGTACTGCAGACCCTCCAGCAGATCGGCTTCGGTTTCGATGTGCGGAGCCTCGCGGACCAGTCGTTCGGCTTCGACGATGGCATCCAGCAAGGGCTGCGCGTACATGGGCCTCCGCGTCTCAATACCGGACCGCACCGGTGGATTGCACAGAATCTAGAACGTGTTCTAGTGCCGAGTCAACCACAGGTCGCGACGCCGCAGCCCTCAGTTCACACTGGCGAGGGCGAATGGCAGTACCGCCTCCGCACCGGCGCGGCGCAGCACCCTCGCGGCCATCGTGAAGGTCCAACCGGTGTCGGTTTCATCATCGACCAACAGGATCGGGCCGACGACGCCGTCGAGGTCTGGTTCGACCCAGGAGGCGTGGAGCGCCAAGACGCGATAGGCGGAGTTCGCCGCCGTCACCGGTCGTCGATCGCCGCGATAACGCAACGTACCCAGGTTTCTCAGCCGTCCCACCGCGGCGAGTCCCTCGACCAGTGAACCGATCAGCACCGGGTGGGTGCTCGAGTCCAGGCCCATCACTGCCACCGGCCGCGTTTCCCACGACCAGGCTGCAAGCACGGCGACGGTGGCGGCCAGCACGTCGGCGGGGACGGGTTCGTCCGGTGCCTCGAGAAGCCGACGTAACCGAACTCCCCAACCCAGATCAGTGAGCCGCCCGATGACCCGCCCGGTGGCAGGTCCGTCAATGATCCGACCGCTGAGTTCAATGCCGACTTTGGCCATGCCGGTTGGCCACTGCAACCGGGGGCTGATATCGAGTCCGGGCCGCTGCAGGCGGTCCCGCGCCGCGTCGACGGCCGCGGAATCGACCGCCGCGGTGTAACGGGTACCGGCGCAGTTATCGCAACGGCCACAGGCCGCGCCGTCACGAAGTTCAGGGTCGTCCAATTGCGCACGCAGGAAATTCATCCGGCATTCGCCGGTCACCTGGTATTCGAGCATCGCCTGTTGCTCGCGGCGGCGGGCTTCGTCGAGCTTGCGATAACGAGGCTCATCGTAGAGCCACGGCTCGCCGGTGCAGATCCAACCACCTTTCACTCGCCGGACGGCACCGTCGACATCGAGAACCTTGAGCACCATCTCCAGCCGCGAGCGGCCAAGGTCGACTAGCGGTTCAAGCGCGGCGGTTGACTGCGACCGATCGGACTCCAGGACGTCAATCACCCTGCGCACCATCGTTTCGGAGGGAAAGGCGACGGAGGCGAAGTAGCTCCAGATGTCGGTGTCCTCGGCGCCGGGCAGCAGGATGACCTGGGCACTGGCAGTCGCGCGGCCTGCGCGGCCGACCTGCTGGTAATAGGAAATCGGAGACGACGGCGCACCGAGGTGGATGACGAAGCCGAGGTCGGGTTTGTCGAATCCCATTCCGAGGGCAGACGTCGCCACCAATGCCTTGACCCTGTTGGCGAGCAGGTCCGCTTCGAGTTGTTCCCGTTCACCAGGGTCGGTCGCGCCGGTGTAGGCGGCGACATCGTGACCGAGGTCTCGCAGCAGTGTGGCGACATCGCGGGCTCCCGCGACGGTCAGCGTATAGATGATGCCTGCACCCTCAAGTGAATCAAGTTGGGCGGCAATCCATGCGACTCGTTGAGCCGCCGAGGGGATCTTGACGACACACAGATGTAGTGACTCACGATCAAGACCTCCACGAAGCACCAGAGTGTCGGCTCCACCCACGCCCAACTGCGCGGCGACATCGTCGACAACTCGGTCGTTGGCGGTCGCCGTCGTGGCCAGAACGGGGGTGTCCGGACCCAATTCCGCCACCAGGGTGCGAATGCGCCGATAGTCGGGTCGGAAGTCGTGACCCCAGTCGGATACGCAGTGCGCTTCATCGACCACAACAAGCCCCGCGTCGGCTGCCAGGGCGGGCAGCACGTTGTCACGAAACTCCGGGTTGTTCAACCGCTCCGGACTCACCAACAGCACATCGAGTTCGCCGGCGGCGACCCGGCGGTGGATGTCGTCCCACTCGGTGACGTTGCCCGAGTTGATGGTGGCTGCTCGGACCCCGGCCCGTTGGGCGGCAGCGACCTGATTGCGCATCAGTGCCAGCAGCGGCGACACGATCACGGTGGCGCCCCGGCCCTGCTCGCGGAGCAGCTTGGCGGCGATGAAGTACACCGCCGACTTGCCCCATCCGGTGCGTTGCACGACCAGTGCCCGACGGCGTGCCACCACGAGTGCCTCGATGGCGACCCACTGGTCCTCGCGGAGGATCGCGGATTCACCGGCGAGTTGTTCCAGGATCGCCTGCGCGCGTTCGCGAGTGTTCACCGGCTCATCGTGCACCTCGCGTGGCTGCGGGCGTTACCGCTCGGGCTTTGCGTCCTGCTCGCGCTGGATCTGCTCCCGTTGGATCTCCAGGGCGATGTCGATCAGCTGGTCCTCCTGGCCGCCGATCAGCTTTCGTTGCCCGGCCCGGTGCAGCAGTTGATGTGCGGGCACCCCGTAACGCTCGCCCTGGCGGACCGCGTGCTTGAGGAAGCTGGAGTACACCCCGGAATACCCCATGATCAGAGCGTTTCGATCAAGTAGACATTCGGTCGGCATGGCCGGGGCGACAACATCCTCGGCGGCGTCGGCGATATCGAAGAAGTCGATGCCGGTCTTGACACCGATCTTGTCGAAGACCGCGATCAGCGCCTCGACCGGCGCATTGCCCGCGCCCGCACCGAAGCGCCGGACGCTGCCATCGATCTGCTTGGCACCGGCGCGAACCGCCTCCACCGAATTGGCAACCCCGAGTCCGAGATTCTCGTGACCGTGGAAACCCACCTCGGCGTCATCACCAAGTTCGGCGATCAGGGCCGAGACCCGATCAGCGACATCACTGAGCACCAACGCACCCGCCGAGTCCACCACGTAGACGCACTGACATCCGGCATCAGCCATGATGCGAGCCTGCTTGGCCAATTTCTCGGGGGGGATCGTGTGGCTCATCATCAAGAAGCCGACGGTCTCCAACCCCAGTTCTCGGGCCAAACCGAAGTGTTGGACCGACACGTCGGCCTCGGTGCAGTGGGTGGCGATCCGGCAGATCGATCCGCCGTTGTTCTGCGCCTCCTTGATGTCCTCTTTGGTGCCCACGCCCGGCAGCATCAGGAAGGCGATTTTGGCCTCCCTGGCGGTCTCGGCAGCCACCTTGATCAATTCCTGCTCGGGAGTTTTCGAGAAGCCGTAGTTGAAGCTCGAACCGCCCAGTCCATCGCCGTGGGTCACCTCGATCACCGGCACTCCGGCACCGTCGAGGGCGGCGACGATGGCACCAACCTCCTCGCGGGTGAATTGATGTCGCTTGTGGTGCGAACCGTCACGCAGTGACGTGTCGGTGATCCGAACGTCCCAGATGCTGTCGGTCATCGTGTGCCCCCCGAGATGACCGCAGCCTGCTTGGCGATCTCTTCGCCGACCTTGGTGGCGGCTGCGGTCATAATGTCTAGATTGCCCGCGTAGGGCGGCAGATAATCCCCTGCCCCCTCGACTTCGACGAATGTCGTCACCATCGCGTAGCCACCTGAGTTCAACGATGGAGCGTCGAACTGAGGTTCATTGAGCAATCGGTATCCCGGCACGTAGGTCTGCACCGCGGCGACGACGTCGCGAATGGAGGCCGCGATCGCATCGGTGTCGGCGTCCTCGGGGATCGCACAGAAGATCGTGTCGCGCATGATCATCGGCGGGTCGGCCGGGTTAAGGATGATGATTGCCTTGCCGCGCGCCGCTCCCCCGATGGTCTCCACACCCCTGCTGGTGGTCTTGGTGAACTCATCGATGTTGGCCCGGGTGCCAGGGCCCGCAGAGACCGACGCCACCGATGCCACGATCTCGGCGTACGGCACGGCGCCTCCTTGATCGGCGACCGCGCGACACACCGCATAGACGATCGGGATCGTCGCCTGACCGCCACAGGTGACCATGTTGACGTTCGGCGCATCAAGGTGTGAACGCAGGTTCGCCGGTGGCACCACGCCCGGACCGATTGCTGCCGGCGTCAGGTCGATGGCGGTGATGCCAGCCTCGGCGTAGCGGGGGGCCGCCGCCCGGTGGACGTAGGCCGATGTGGCCTCGAACACCATGTCCGGAGTGTCCTCCTGGGCAAGCAGCCAGTCCACACCTTCGTGACTGGTCTCAAGTCCCAGCTTGCGGGCCCGAGCCAGGCCCTCGCTGTTCGGGTCGATCCCGATCATCCACCGGGGCTCAAGCCACTCCGACTTCAACAATTTGTACAACAGGTCGGTGCTGATGTTGCCCGAGCCGACGATCGCGACCGACTTTTTCTTCGATCCCATGATTCTTCCCCTACTCGAAGGACAGTCGGACCGAGCCCAGGCCAGCGAAGTCGGCCACGAACTCATCGCCTGGGCGAGCGTCGATGGCCCGAGTGCACGAACCCGGCAGCACGATGTCACCGGCCCGCAACCGGACCCCGAAGCTGTCCACCTTGCGAGCCAGCCACGCGACGGCGGTGACGGGATTGCCCAGCACGGCATCGCTGCGGCCCTCAGCCACCACGTCACCGTTGCGGGTCAGGACCGCGTCGATGGCGGTGATGTCGACATCCTTGGGCGACACCCGTGCCGGCCCCAACACGTAGCCGGCTGATGAAGCATTGTCGGCGATGGTGTCGCACAACGCGATCTTCCAGTCCCTGATTCGGGTGTCGATGAGTTCGATCGACGGCGCGAACGCCGCGGTCGCAGCAAGCACGTCGTCCTCGGTGCAGCCCGCGCCCGGGAGGTCCTCGGCGAGGAGGAATCCGACCTCGACCTCCACCCGTGGGAACAGGTATTTCGCCGCGACGACCGGGACGTCTTCGAACACCTCCATATCGGCGAGCAGGTGGCCGTAGTCGGGCTCGTCGACCCCCATCATCTTCTGCATCGCCTCAGATGAGAGACCGACCTTGTGGCCCACCACCACCGCACCCTCGGCGATCCGCTGCCGGATATTGATCAGTTGGATCTCGTAGGCGTCGACAACGTCGATGTCGGGGTACGCGACGATCAGCGGGCTCATCGGGACCCGGGTCCGTTCAGCCTCAGCCAGGTCTGCGGCAAGTTCGGCACGGGCAGCAGTGCTGAGCATTCCGCAGGTCCCATCGTCGTCCGGTTGATACCGGCTTTCATCACATTTCCGGTAGCCCGGGTTGGCCAGTAGCGCCCGAGAGGGTCGATTCTATAACGTGTTCTAGTATGACAGTTCAGGAATACGACGTCATCGTCGTCGGCAGTGGCGCTGCCGGAATGGTAGCCGCGCTCACCGCCGCTCACCAGGGTCTTTCCGCAGTGGTGATCGAGAAGGCGCCACACTTCGGCGGATCGACGGCCCGGTCGGGCGGCGGCGTATGGATCCCGAACAACGAGATCCTCAAGCGCGACGGTGTGACCGACACCGCCGACGCCGCCCGCACCTATCTGCACACCATCATCGGCGATGTGGTCGCACCCGAACGTATCGACACCTATCTGGACCGTGCTCCGGAGATGCTGTCGTTCGTCTTACAGAACACACCTCTGGAGATGTGCTGGGTGCCGGGTTATTCCGACTACTACCCCGAGACTCCCGGCGGCCGACCCGGCGGACGCTCAATCGAACCCAAACCGTTCGACGCCAAGAGGCTTGGCCCGGATATGCCCGGCCTGGAGCCTGCCTACGGCAAGGTGCCGCTCAATGTTGTTGTCATGCAACAGGACTATGTGCGACTGAATCAGCTTAAGCGCCATCCACGCGGAGTACTGCGCAGCTTGAAAGTCGGCGTCCGAAGCGTGTGGGCAGGCATGCGGGGCAAAAATCTCGTGGGTATGGGCCGGGCACTGATCGCTCCGCTGCGAATCGGACTGCAGGACGCGGGCGTTCCGGTTCTGCTGAATACCGCACTGACCGACCTCTACTACGAGGACGGCGTCGTCCGAGGCGTCTATGTGCGAGATATGACCGGCCCGGAGGCCGCCGATCCCACCCTGATCCGGGTCCGCCGAGGCGTGATCCTCGGCAGCGGCGGATTCGAGCACAACGAACAGATGCGGGTGAAGTACCAGCGCGGACCCATCACCACCGACTGGACAGTTGGTGCCAAGGCGAACACCGGCGACGGGATTGCCGCGGCGGAAAAACTGGGCGCCGCATTGGAATTGATGGAGGACGCCTGGTGGGGTCCGACGGTGCCACTGGAGGGAGCGCCGTGGTTCGCTCTGTCCGAGCGCAACTCCCCCGGATCCATCATCGTCAACATGTCCGGCCAACGATTCATGAACGAATCGATGCCCTACGTCGAGGCCTGCCACCGCATGTACGGCGGCGAGTACGGCCAGGGCGACGGGCCCGGCGAGAACATCCCGGCATGGCTGATCTTCGACCAGCAATATCGGGATCGATTTATCTTCGCGGGATTGCAACCAGGACAGCGGATTCCGAAGAAGTGGCTAGAGTCCGGGGTGATCGTCAAGGCCGACACCCTCGATCAGCTGGCCACCGTGACCGGCCTGCCCGCCAAAGCGTTCGCCGAGACCGTCGAACGGTTCAACGGTTTCGCTCGATCCGGAGTGGATGAGGACTTCCACCGCGGCGAGAGCGCCTATGACCGCTACTACGGCGACCCGCGAAACAAGCCCAATCCGAACCTCGGCGAACTCACTCACCCGCCTTATTACGCGGCCAAGATGGTGCCCGGCGATTTGGGTACCAAGGGTGGCATCCGTACCGACGTACACGGGCGGGCGCTGCGCGACGACGGCTCGGTCATCGAAGGCCTCTACGCGGCCGGCAACGTCAGTTCGCCGGTGATGGGCCACACCTACCCGGGCCCGGGAGGCACCATCGGACCGGCGATGACTTTCGGTTACCTTGCCGCTCTGCACCTCGCAGGGGTTTCGGCACCGACTGGCTCCGGCGCGCGGACGAACTGATATGCCGATCGATCTCGACGTCGCGTTGGGCTCGGAACTCGACCCGGTCGAATTCTCCTGGACCAGCAGTGATGTCCAGCTCTATCAGCTAGCACTCGGCGCGGGCCGCGATCCGATGAACTCCCGTGAATTGCGATACGTCGCCGACAACACCCCGCAGGTACTGCCGACGTTCAGCAGTGTGGCCGCCACATTCCACATGACGGAGGCGCCGAGGGTCAGCTTTCCCGGAATCGAGATCGAGTTGAGCCGGGTCCTGCATGCCAGCGAGGCGGTCCGGGTCTCCGCTGCGCTCCCGCCGAATGGCTCCGCCCGCGCAGTCACGAAGATCACCGACATCTGGGACAAGGGCAAGGCTGCCGTCATCGTCAACGAGACGACCGTCACCGACCCGGACGGCACGCTGCTGTGGACGGTCAAGCGGTCGATTTTCGCGCGCGGCGAAGGTGGATTCGGCGGCGAACGAGGCCCATCGACCTCGGTGGAACCCTCCGCCCGCGCACCTGAGTTTGAGATCGACATCCCGGTGCTGCCGCAGCAGGCGTTGCTGTACCGGCTGTGCGGCGATCGCAACCCGCTGCACTCTGATCCCGAATTTGCCTCCGCCGCAGGCTTTCCGCGGCCCATCCTGCACGGACTGTGTACGTACGGGATGGTGTGCAAGGCACTGATCGACACCATTTTGGACGCCGATGCGAGCCGGGTGGCCGCCTACGGCGCGAGATTCGCCGGCGTGGTGTTCCCCGGCGAGAACCTCAAGCTCGCAGTCTGGGCCGACGGCGATCGTTACGTCGGCGTCGTCACCGCACCGCATCGCGACAATGCTGCGGTGCTCTCCGATGTGGAGTTGGTTCCCGCGTAGCACGGCGAAGAAAGGCTCAGCCCAGTATCAGCCCTGAGGTCGGCACCCCGGTACCCGCGGTGACGAGCACGTGTTCGACACCGTCCACCTGGTTGACCGAAGTGCCACGTAACTGGCGCACGCCCTCGGCGATGCCGTTCATGCCGTGGATATAGGCCTCGCCGAGTTGGCCGCCGTGGGTATTGATGGGCAGTCGCCCGCCGATCTCGATCGCACCATCGGCGATGAAGTCCCTGGCATCGCCCTTGCCGCAGAACCCCAACTCCTCCAGCTGAATCAGGGTGAATGGCGTGAAATGGTCGTAGAGAATCGCGGTCTGGATATCAGTCGGCTTGAGTCCGGATTGCGCCCAGAGTTGCCGACCCACCAGGCCCATCTCTGGCAGACCGTCCAGTTCGGGCCGGTAGTAACTCACCATCGAATACTGGTCCGGACTGGAACCCTGCGAGGCAGCCTCAATGATCGCCGGACGGTGTTTGAGGTCTCGGGCGCGCTCCGCCGACACGACGACGACGGCTACCCCGCCGTCGGTTTCTTGGCAGCAGTCCAGCAGCCTCAGCGGCTCGGCAATCCACCGCGAATTCTGATGGTCATCAATGGTGATCGGCTTGCCGTAGAAGTAGGCGTTGGGGTTGTTGGCCGCATGCCGGCGGTCGGCCACCGAGATCGCACCGAAGTCTCGGCTGGTGGCTCCCGACAGGTGCATGTAGCGCTTGGCGATCATCGCCACCTGGGCAGCCGGTGTGGTCAACCCATGCGGGTAGGAGTAGGAGTTGTCGACGCTGGTGGAGTCCGAGCCCTGAATCAGCCGCATCTGCACCTGGCCGAAGCGCATCCCGGAGCGTTCGTTGAAAGCCCGATACGCCACAACGCAATCCGCAACGCCGGTGGCCACCGCGATGGCCGCCTGCTGAACGGTGGCGCAGGCCGCACCGCCGCCGTGGTGGATCTTTGAGAAGAACTTCAAATCCCCGATGCCGGTGGCTCGGGCCACGGCAACCTCGGTATTCGAATCCATCGTGAATGTCACCATGCCGTCGACATCGGCCGGGGTCAGGCCCGCGTCGTCGAGAGCGGCCAGCACCGCCTCGGCGGCCAGTCGCAGTTCGCTGCGACCGGAGTCCTTGGAGAAATCGGTCGCGCCGATCCCGGCGATCGCGGCCTTACCGGACAGTTCGCCGGGCATCAGAGACCTCCCATGACGAGCGTCGCGGTGGCGACGACATGATCACCAAGGCTATTGCTGCCAACAATTTTCACCGTGATGAGTCCGTCGTCGATAGCGGTAACCTCGCCGTTGAGGGTGACGGTGTCATAGGCGTACCACGGCACACCCAGTCGCAGGCCGATCGACCTGATGACAGCGGTGGGCCCGGCCCAATCGGTGACGAAGCGCTGTACCAGACCGGTGTCGGTGAGGATGTTGACGAAAATGTCCTTGGACCCCTTGGCTTGCGCCTTGTCGCGGTCATGGTGGACATCCTGGTAATCGCGGGTCGCGATTGCCGTTGAGACAATGAATGTCGGATCGCCGTACAGCGAAAGCGCCGGAAGCTTGGTGCCGACTCGGACCGACGGGGCGCTCATCCGGCGGGCGTCCACGCGTACAACGTCCACGCCGGGCCGCTCTCCCCCGCCGGGAAGTCGATGAACGTTGCGTTGACGGGCATTCCGATCTCCACTTTCGCCGGTTCGACGTCGCGCAATTCGCCAAGCATGCGGACGCCTTCGGAGAGTTCGACCAGCGCTATCACGAACGGCAGCGTTCTGCCGGGTACCTGCGGTGCGTGATGAACGACGAAGCTGAAGACCGTTCCACGGCCACTGGCGACGACGTAGTCGACGGCGGCGTCTTTGTCCTGCCACACCGCGGGCGCGGGCGGATGCTGCAGTGTGCCGTCCGGGAGTTTTTGAATACGTAACTCGTGCGCGTTGATGCCGTCCCAGAAAAACTGGGTATCGCGGGATGCGGCGGGGCGAATCATGGATTCCGGATCAAGGTCGCCCGGTACCGCTGCGACAGCAGGTTCGGAGTCCTGTGGCCGGAATTTCATGATCCGCCAGACCATTTCCGCGACGTCTTCGCCGCCGGATTGCCAGGTGATCTTCTGGGTGATGAAAAAGCCCTCACCCAGTGCGGTCTGCTTCGGGCCGACGACGTCGGTCAACTCCGCGGTAACACTGACCTCTTCGCCCGAACGCAGGTAGCGGTGATAGGTCTGCTCGCAATTGGTAGCGACGACGCCGATGTAGCCCGCCTCGTCGAAGAGGCCGAGAATCTTGCCCAGCGGGTCGTCGTCGGCGCGCACTCCGCCGAGTCCGGCCATGGTCCAAACCTGGATCATCGCCGGCGGCGCGACGACGCCGGGATACCCGGCAGCTTTCGCTGCTGCGTCGTCGACGTAGATCGGGTTTCTGTCGCCGATCGCGTCCAGCCAATGATCGACCATCGGCTGATTCACCGGATGCCGACCCGTGCGGGCCTTGCTCTTGCCCGCGGCCTTGATGCGTTCGGCGGCTTGCTGAATCTGCTCCACACTCACCGTGGAACCCGGCTCACCGTGGAACCCTCGGCACCTTCAAGCCCGCTGCCGCAACCTGCTCGCGCATCACTTCGTTGACTCCGCCACCGAAGGTGATCACCAGATTGCGTTTGGTGTGGGAGTCCAGCCACTTCAACAGTTCGGCGGTCTCGCCTTCGGCTGGGTTGCCATATTTGGCGACGATCTCCTCGGCCAGTCGGCCGATTCGCTGAATACGTTCGGTGGAGAACACCTTGGTGGCGGCCGCATCGGCGATCTCGACGGTGTCCCCCGATGACGCGACCTGCCAGTTGAACAACTCGTTCACCCGCCAGATCGAGTGGATCTCACCGAGGGAGCGCTTGACGTCATCCTGGTCGACCGGCGTCACGCCGTTTCCCCGAGGCTTGGAAGCCCACGCGTGAACCCGATCGTAGATCCCGGCAATTTTTCCGGCCGGGCCGAGCATGACGCGTTCATGATTGAGCTGCGTGGTGATGAGCCGCCAACCCGCATTCTCCTCGCCGACGAGCATCTCGGCCGGTACTCGGACATCGTTGTAGTAGGTCGCGTTGGTGTGATGGGCGCCGTCGGAGAGGATGATCGGCGTCCATGAATAACCCGGGTCTTTGGTGTCCACGATGAGGATCGAGATCCCCTTGTGCTTGGCCGCTTCGGGATCGGTGCGGCAGGCCAGCCACACGTAGTCGGCGTCGTGGCCACCGGTGGTCCAGATCTTCTGGCCATTGACGATGTACTCGTCACCGTGCTGGACCGCCGAGGTCCGCAGCGCAGCAAGGTCGGTGCCGGCCTCCGGTTCGGAATAGCCGATAGCGAAGTGCACTTCGCCGGCCAAGATTGCCGGAAGGAACTTCTTCTTCTGTAACTCGGTGCCGTAGGTCTGCAGGGTCGGGCCGACGGTCTGCAAGGTGACCGCGGGCAGCGGAACCTCGGCGCGCGCTGCCTCATTGACGAAGATCTGCTGCTCGATCGGACCGAGACCCAACCCGCCAAACTCCTTGGGCCAGCCCACGCCGAGCTTGCCGTCAGAACCCATCCGTCTGATGATCGCCCGGTAGGCCTTACCGTGGCGATCGACCTCCATCTCGGCGGCTTCCTCGGCGGAGATGAGGTTCTGGAAGTACTGCCGGAATTCGGCTTGCAGTTGCCGTTGCTCGGGTGTCAGTTCGATGTACATTGCGCTCCTACCAGATCGAGTCGATGAGATGGTCCGCCCAACAGGCGGGTCAGGTCTTTGATCGATGAGTAATACCGATGCATAGGGTAGGTGACGTCCATCCCCATACCGCCGTGCAAATGATGGCAGGTCTGCATCGTCGGCGGGGCCTCCGAAGTCAGCCAGTAACCCAGCACGTCGAGATCGGCGTCAGCGTCGCGGCCCCCGGCCAAACGCCAGATCACCGACGTCGAGATCAGATCCAGGGTTCGCGAGGCGATGTAGATCTCAGCCAGTTGCGCGGAGACGGCCTGAAAAGTGGCTAGCGGCCTGCCGAATTGGTGACGGTTGGTCACATAGTCGGCAGTCAAACGCACCGCACCGGCGACCAGTCCGGCCGCGTATGCCCCGGCGGCCCCGAGCACCAACTGGTTGACCCGTAGTGCGGTCGCACCTGCCAGTACCGCATCGGAATCCACCACCACATCAGAAAAGGTGACGGCATATTCGTCAGCCCCGGTCGAAGACGGCGTCGCGATTAGTCGCACGCCGTCGGCCCTGGGTGAGACCACCACGGCACCACTGTCGGTCGTGACCAGCATCCAGTTCGCCTGTTCGGCATAGGGAACCACGATTTTGGTGCCGCTGAGACGACCGTCGACCAGCCTGGTCGCAGGTCGGTCGGGCAGTGCGGCACCGGGTTCGTTGAGCGCTGCGGTAAGAATCGCGCCCTTTGCAACGCCGTCAAGGAATTGATTCTGCTGTGACTCAGTGGCCAAATCCAGCAGTGGCACCAATCCCAGACCGAGAGTTGCCAGGGCGGGCGAAATCGTCCCATGCCTGCCGATCTCGGTGAGCGCCGTCGCGATCTCAGGAAGTCCCACGCCGTCCCCACCGAGCCGATCCGGCACTCCAAGCGCGGGTACACCGCCAGAGACCAGTGCAGCCCAGCTATTTTCGCGTTCGAGAACCGTCCCAACGACATCAGCGACGGCCTGCTGTTCGGGGTCGGGAGTGAAGTCCACCCGAGTCCTCCTTGTGAGATTAAGCGCCTTTAGAGCGCGGTAGCTGAGGAACCCGTGTAGTCGACCTGCCAGTGCTTGATGGCGTTGAGCCAGCCCGACCGTAGGCGTTCCGGTGTGCCGACCGGGGTGAGGTCGGGCATGTGCTCGGCGATCGCCTCGAAGATCAGGTTTATGGTCATCCGCGCCAGGTTGGCACCAATGCAGAAGTGCACCCCGGTGCCACCGAAACCGACGTGGGGGTTGGGGTCACGGAGAATGTTGAACGAGTTCGGATCGTCGAACACCTCCTCGTCGAAGTTGGCCGAACGGTAGAACATCACCACTCGTTGACCCGCCTTGATCCGGACCCCGGCCAGCTCGGTGTCGACCACTGCGGTGCGCTGAAAGGCGGTGACCGGCGTGGCCCAGCGAACGATTTCGTCGGCCGCAGTCGCGGGCCGCTCTCTCTTGTAGAGCTCCCACTGGTCCGGATTATTCACGAACGCCATCATGCCGTGCGTGATGGAGTTGCGGGTGGTCTCGCTGCCGGCGACGGCGAGCATCAAAACGAAGAAGGCGAACTCGTCGTCAGTCAGTTTCTCACCGTCGACGTCGGCTTCGATCAGCGCGGTGACGATGTCTTCGCCAGGTTCCCTGGCCTTCAACTCAGCCATCTTCATCGCATAGCCGAGCATCTCCATCGAAGAAGTCCTCCCGTCGACATGGGCGAACTCCGGGTCCTCGTTACCGGTCATCTCGTTGGTCCAGCGGAACAGTTGATCCCGATCTTCCTGCGGCACACCGAGGAGCCCGGCGATGGCCTGCAGGGGTAACTCGCACGCCACCTGCTCGACGAAGTCACCGCGCCCTCCCGCGGCGGCGGTCTTGGCGATGTTCTCCGCGCGCTGGTGGAGCTGGTCGCGCAGCCGCCCGATGGCTCTCGGGGTGAAGCCGCGCGAAATGATGCGGCGCAGCCGATCGTGGTGGGCACCGTCCATATTGATCAGGATCACCGACTGCATGTCGATGTCCTCGCGCGCTATGTCGTCAGCGAACTGCGGGAGGGCGGTGTTGGGACCGCTGGCGTAGATGTCGTTGCGTCGCGAGACCTCTTTGACGTCCTTGTGCTTGGTCACGGCCCAGTAACCGCCGTCGTTGAAGCCGCCCTTGCCGATCTGCTGCTCACACCACCACACCGGAGCGGTCCGGCGCAGCTCGGCGAGTTCCTTGATGGGCAACCCCTTCACGCAGAGATCCGGATCCAGAAAATCCAGTCCCGGGGGGATGTTGGGGGTCGGCATGATTTGATCGCTCCTCGATATGACGTGTTCTAGTGCCAGTAAAACACGGCTCCACCGCAGACAAAAGGCACAGCGGCATCCTCGCTTGTCAGAGTAATGAAACGTGTTCTAGCCTCGTCCCATGGGTAATCCAGTGATCGTCGAAGCCACTCGCAGCCCGATCGGAAAACGTGCCGGTTGGTTGTCCGGGCTGCACGCGACCGAACTCCTGGGCGCCGTTCAGAAGGCTTTGATCGACAAGGCCGGAATTGACGCGGCCACCGTCGAGCAGGTCATCGGCGGTTGCGTGACGCAATACGGCGAGCAGTCCAACAACGTCACCCGGGTTGCCTGGTTGACCGCCGGGCTGCCTGAGCAGGTAGGTGCCACCACCGTGGACTGCCAGTGCGGCAGCGCCCAGCAGGCGAATCACCTGATCGCGGGTCTGATCGCGGCAGGGGCGATCGACATCGGTATGGCCTGCGGTATCGAGGCGATGAGCCGAGTGGGCCTGGGTGCGAACGCCGGGCCGGACCGCGCCAAGATCCGGGCAGAGTCGTGGGATCTCGACATGCCCGACCAATTCACCGCCGCTGAGCGGATTGCCAAGCGCCGCGGCATTACTCGCGCTGACCTCGATCATCTCGGGTTGCTCTCCCAACAGCGGGCCAAGCGGGCCTGGGATGAACACCGCTTTGACCGCGAGATTTCCGCGCTGGAAGCACCGGTGATCGACGAGAACAAGCAGCCCACCGCCGAGCGCCACATGGTCGGCCGCGATCAAGGTCTGCGGGAGACCACCGCAGACGGTCTCGCGGCACTCAAGCCCGTGATGGAGGGCGGCCTCCACACCGCCGGCACCTCGTCTCAGATCTCTGACGGCGCGGCCGCGGTGCTGTGGATGGATGAGGACAAGGCCAAAGCGCTGGGGCTGAAGCCGCGTGCCCGGATCGTCAGCCAGGCGCTGGTGGGCTCTGAGGTCTACTACCACCTCGACGGACCCGTTCAATCCACCGCGCGGGTACTGGATAAAGCCGGCATGACCATGGCCGATATCGACCTCGTCGAGATCAATGAGGCGTTCGCCTCGGTAGTGCTGAGTTGGGCTCAGGTGCACAACGCCGATATGGACAAGGTCAACGTCAACGGTGGTGCGATCGCTCTGGGCCATCCCGTCGGCAGCACCGGCAGCCGGCTGATCACCACCGCCCTGCACGAGTTGGAACGCACCGACACGAGCACCGCGCTGATCACCATGTGTGCCGGCGGGGCGCTGTCCACCGGCACCATCATCGAACGGATTTAGCCATGGCAGCCAGCCCGCCCAAGGGCTTGAACTCACCGCAGACTAAACACATCATCAAGTGGATGTCGCGGGCCAACACCTGGCTGTACCGCAAGACCGACGGCCGCATCGGCGGCAAGTTCCTCAAGGGCGCGCCGGTGGCCTTGCTGACGACGACCGGTCGCAAGACCGGCGAACCGCGGATCAGCCCGCTGCTTTATCTGCGCGAGGGCAACCGGGTGATATTGGTGGCCTCGCAGGGCGGCGCGGCCAACAACCCGATGTGGTACCTCAACCTCAAGGCCAATCCCACCGTGTCGGTTCAGATCAAGGATGAGACGCTGCATCTGACGGCGCGGGATGCCACCGACGCCGAGCGAACGGCCTACTGGCCCAAGCTGACGGCGATGTACTCCAGCTTCGACGACTACCAGGCCTGGACCGACCGGGTGATCCCGATCGTGATCTGCGACCCGTAACCCCTAGGCCCCGTAGACGGGCACCGGCGGGCGAGCCTGCGCGAGTAAATCCGCGACCGCGGGCCCGAGATCGGCGGGATCCCAGCGGGCGCCGTGATCGATCTGGACGCCGTGGGCCCAGCCGTCCGCGACCCGAACGGTTCCGCCCTCGACCTCGAACACCCGTCCCGTCACATCGCGGGACTCGACACTGCCCAGCCAGACGACCAACGGCGAAATATTTTCCGGCGCCATGGAATCGAATCCCGACTCCGGCCTGGCCATCATCTCGGCGAACACCGTCTCGGTCATTCGGGTGCGTGCCGACGGCGCGATGGCGTTGACGGTAACCCCGTAACGACTCATCTCGGCGGCGGCTACCAGAGTCAGCGCGGCGATGCCGGCTTTAGCGGCACTGTAATTCGCCTGCCCCACGCTGCCCTGCAGGCCCGCGCCAGAACTGGTGTTGATGATGCGGGCGTTGAGGGTGTCGGCTCCCGCCCTGCCCTCCTTGACCAAACCGCGCCAGTAGGAGGCCGCGTGTCGCATGGTGGCGAAGTGTCCCTTGAGATGCACCGCGATGACGGCGTCAAACTCAGCCTCGCTGGTGTTGGCGATCATCCGGTCCCGCACGATGCCGGCGTTGTTGACCAACACATCGAGTCCGCCGAAGGTGTCGACGGCGGTCTGGATCAGCCCGTCGGCTTCGTCCCAGTCAGCAACGTTGGCACCACTGGTGACGGCTTCTCCACCAGCAGAGACGATTTCGTCGACGACGGCCTGGGCGGCGCTACCGCCACCGGCCGCCGAGCCGTCTAATCCGACTCCGATGTCGTTGACCACGACTCGTGCCCCCTCGGCGGCGAAGGCCAACGCATGAGCACGGCCGATTCCGCCCCCTGCACCGGTGACGACGACAACTCGACCGTCGACCAAACCCATTGTTGTTCTCCTATTTGTTGGCGCTGGATGCGGACAGGAATGGCGGCGGTTCACCACCGCCGTGCACCGCCAGTGTGGCTCCACTGATGTAGGAAGCCGCGTCCGAAGCCAGGAACGCTGCTGCCCAACCGATCTCCGATGGTTGCGCGAGGCGACCGAGCGGGATGGTCGCCGCCACCGCGGCCTGGGACTCGCTGTTTCCATAGAAGAGTTCGGCCTGTTCGGTGGCGACCATGCCGACGACCACGGCGTTGACCCGGACCTTCGGCGCCCATTCGACGGCCAGTGTCGCGGTGAGGCTGTCCACCCCGGCTTTGGCGGCGCCGTAGGCGGCGGTGCCCGGCGATGGCCGACGGCCACTGACGCTGGAGATCGAAATGATCGACCCGCCCTGATCCTGGCGTTGCATGACCGCGTTGGCCGCCTGGGAGACGTGCAGCATGCCCAGCAGGTTGAGTTCGATGATTTTCTGGTGAAACCGCGGTGATGCCTCGGCGGCCAAAGCGTGGGGCGATCCGCCGGCGTTGTTCACCACGGCGTCGAGTCGATCGTGTCGGACGGTGATCGCCTCGATGAGAGCGGCGACGGCATCGGGGTCCCGGACGTCACAGCTGTGGAACTCATAGCCCACACCCTCCACCGGGCGCCTCGCACACGTGACGACGGTGGCGCCCTGGTCGGCGAAGACCGCACTGATCCCGGCACCGACACCGCGTACCCCACCGGTGATGAGAACGACGCGACCAGCCAGACCGAGGTTCATTCCGGAACTGTCAGGGCCCTGCGTCACTGTGCTAGCGTACCAAGCAAGTGCTTGCTTAGGTACTGCTGGTTTCCGCCCACGTCAGCCCCCATCAGGAAGTGCCCCATGACGATCACCTCGCGCACCGTTGAACCCGGCGTCGTCGCGGTCACGGTCGACTACCCGCCGGTCAACGCGATCCCGTCGCGAGGCTGGTTCGAACTGGCGGACACCATCACCGCGGCCGGGCGGGATATGGCCACCCACGTGGTGATCCTTCGCGCCGAAGGCCGCGGCTTCAACGCCGGTGTGGACATCAAGGAGATGCAGCAGACCGAGGGTTTCGGGGCACTGATCGACGCCAACCGTGGCTGTTTCGCGGCGTTTAAGGCCGTCTACGAGTGCGAGGTGCCGGTGGTGGTGGCGGTCAACGGATTCTGCGTCGGCGGCGGCATCGGACTGGTCGGCAATGCCGATGTGATCGTGGCATCCGACGATGCGACGTTCGGACTGCCCGAGGTGGAACGCGGTGCACTAGGTGCGGCGACCCATCTGTCACGACTGGTCCCACAGCACATGATGCGTCGGCTGTTCTTCACTGCCGCCACCGTCGACGCCGCCACCCTGCACCACTTCGGATCGGTGTACGAAGTGGTGGCCCGCGCCGATCTCGATGAGTCCGCACTGCGGGTCGCCCGCGACATCGCTGCCAAGGACACCCGGGTAATACGGGCCGCAAAGGAGGCCCTGAATCTCATCGACGTCCAACGGGTGAACTCGAGCTACCGGATGGAGCAGGGCTTCACCTTCGAGCTCAACCTGTCCGGCGTATCCGACGAGCACCGGGACGCCTTCGCCGGGACGAAAAAGGCGGGGAAGTAATGGCCGGGCCGAAGGACAAGCAGACCTCCCTCGACGAGGCGGTCGCGAACGTCGAAAGCGGAATGACGATCGGCATCGGCGGTTGGGGCTCTCGACGCAAACCGATGGCATTCGTTCGCGCTCTGCTGCGGACCGGCATCACCGACCTCACCGTGGTCAGCTACGGCGGACCCGACATCGGTCTGCTGTGCTCGGCAGGCAAGGTCCGCAAGCTGTACTACGGCTTCGTATCACTGGATTCGCCACCGTTCTACGATCCCTGGTTCGCGAAAGCTCGCACCACCGGAGCCATCATCGCCCGCGAGATGGATGAGGGCATGTTGCGCTGCGGGCTGCAGGCGGCGGCACAGCGATTGCCGTTCCTGCCCATCCGGGCCGGCCTGGGCAGTTCGGTCCCGGACTTCTGGGACGGCGAACTCCAGACCGTGAGATCGCCCTATCTGACCGGTACTGGCCATGAGGAGCTCATCGCCATGCCTGCGCTGAAACTCGACGCCGCCTTCGTCCACCTCAATGTCGGCGACGCACACGGGAACGCGGCCTATACGGGAATCGATCCCTATTTCGACGACCTGTTCCTGATGGCCGCCGAGGGGCGCTACCTCTCCCTCGAGCGTGTCGTGACAACGGATGAACTGATCAAGTCGGTTCCGCCCCAGGCACTTCTGGTGAATCGGATGATGGTCGACCAGGTTGTCGAAGCGCCCGGCGGCGCCCATTTCACCACCGCCGAACCCGATTACCGCCGCGATGAACGGTTTCAGCAGCACTACGCGAAGGCGGCCGCTGACGAGGAGTCCTGGGCGGGATTCGTCTCCACCTACCTGTCGGGGAGCGAAGCCGACTATCAGGGGGCTGTTCGCCGATTCGCAACGGAGGCGTCATGATCCAGGTGAGCAGGGCCGAGGTGTGCGTGATCGCCTGCGCGGAGCTTTTCCGCGACGCCGGCGAGATCATGGTCTCCCCGATGACAACGATCGTGTCGATCGGTGCCCGGTTAGCCCGACTGACCTTCGCACCCGACATCCTGCTGACCGACGGCGAGGCCCGTCTACTCGCCGACACGCCGGCCATCGGCGCCGCGGGCGCCATCGAAGGTTGGATGCCGTTCGGGCGGGTCTTCGAAACCCTCACCTGGGGCCGTCGGCACGTGGTGATGGGGGCCAACCAGATCGACCGATACGGCAATCAGAACCTTTCGGCCTTCGGACCGTTGCAACACCCGAGCAGGCAGATGTTCGGCGTGCGCGGCGCACCCGGAAACACGATCAATCACGCCACCAGTTACTGGGTGGGTAACCACTCGAAACGGGTGTTCTGCGATGAAGTCGACATCGTGTCCGGAATAGGCTGGGACAAAGTCGATCCGGGCAACCCCGCCTACCGTTTCGCCGACATCCACCAAGTAGTGACCAATTTCGGTGTCTTCGATTTCGGCGGACCGGGACACACCATGCGGGCCCTCTCTCTGCACCCCGGCGTCGAACCCGACGAGGTAGCCGCCAACACCTCCTTCGACGTGCACGGCCTCGCCGACGCCGAGCGAACCCGGCTTGCCACCATGGACGAACTCACACTGATCCGCGAGCGAATCGATCCGAAGACGCTGCGCGATAAAGAAGTTACGCTGCCCAACAGGAATCGAGGAACAGCATGAGAATCCAGACGCCACTGACCCGGATGGTCGGCATCGAGCACCCGGTTGTTCAGACCGGCATGGGCTGGGTGGCCGGGGCCCGACTGGTTGCAGCGACCGCCAACGCCGGCGGGTTGGGCATCCTCGCTGCGGCCACCATGACGATCGACGAGTTGGCGACAGCCATCACCAAGGTGAAGGCCGCGACCGACCGGCCGTTTGGTGTCAACATCCGCGCTGATGCGGCCGATGCCGGCGACCGTATCGAATTGATGATTCGCGAGGGCGTCAAGGTCGCCTCATTCGCGCTAGCCCCGAACCAGGAACTCATCGCCCGCCTCAAGGAGTCCGGCGCGGTGGTGATCCCGTCGATCGGAGCAGCTAAACACGCCCGCAAAGTCGCGGCATGGGGTGTCGACGCGGTGATCGTGCAGGGCGGCGAGGGCGGCGGGCACACCGGTCCGGTTCCCACCACGTTGCTGCTGCCGTCGGTGTTGGACGCGCTAGAGGGCACCAACGTGGCGGTGGTCGCCGCCGGCGGATTCTTCGACGGGCGTGGGCTCGCGGCGGCACTGTCCTACGGCGCGGCCGGCGTTGCGATGGGGACTCGATTCCTGCTCACGTCCGACTCCACCGTCCCCGAGGCGGTCAAGCAGCGCTATCTGGCGGCCGGCTTGGACGGAACGGTGGTCTCCACGCGGGTCGACGGTATGCCGCATCGGGTGCTCAAAACCGGGTTGGTGGAGAAACTCGAGAGCGGTTCACGGATGAGAGGTTTCAGCGCCGCGATCCTCAATGCCGCCAAGTTCAAGAAGATGTCGAAGATGACGTGGACGTCGATGATCCGCGACGGCCTGGCCATGCGACACGGCAAGGAACTCACCTGGTCGCAGGTCGTGATGGCCGCGAACACCCCGATGCTGCTCAAGGCAGGCCTCGTCGACGGCAGCACCAGGGCCGGTGTGCTGGCGTCGGGTCAGGTAACCGGCATTATCGAGGACCTGCCGTCGTGCGCCGAACTCATCGACGGCATCGTCAATGACGCCATCAAACATCTTCAGGCGGCTTCGTCGCTGATTGACTGACGCGAGGCCCGGCCGGAGGTCTTACGGGCGGGGCGTTGTGTGGGCCGCTGCGCGGAACCGGGTTCTGGCGTGCCGATCGAGGCGAGTGCGGACGGTGGCGGTGACGGAGCCGGCGGCGCCGGACGCTTCCGCGCGGATCTGGCGGTCACCCGGCGGGCCGGATCAGAGACGGTGGCCCTCGGCACGTCAATTGCAGCCGTTGCGGGCGGAATCGGCGCACCGGTACCGCCGGCGGCGTCCTGAATTCCCTGGCCGATCGCGTTGACGAGATCGACGGTAAGGGTGATCGGGTTCACCCGGGGGATGAGCCGGAACGGTGCCGGTTGGCCATAGGGCAGCGATCGGTCATAGCCGGTCTCAATGAGAACGCGTAGCGCCGGTTGGATCAGGGCGATCAACGGATCGGTTAGGAATTCGGTACCGGTGAAAGCACCGAATTCCCGAAGCGGTTGCAGTAGCGGCAGATTCGGTGTCGGAATAAGTACGTAGGTGGTATCACTGCCGGCGGTGCGCTGCCGGTTGGCCGGGTCGGCGATCGCCTCAGCCAGTTCAGTGGGGGTCAGTCCGTTCGGTAGTTGATCGGGATTTCGGCCATCCGGAGCCAGATAACTGCCATGGGTGTACCAGAATCCGGCGGTGGCGTTCAGGACCGCGAGAAGGTTGATCGGATAGAGCGGGAAGTCGGCGACACCGTCGTACTCGAAGGCGATGTCGACGGTCGACATCTCGGTGTTGGTCGGAGTCGGCAGACCGAACGTCGCGTCCAGGATTGGCACGGTGCCGAACATCGCCAGACGTTCGAAGAGTCCGCCATTGGGGCGGTTGGGGTTGCCGATCAGAACAAAGTTGATATCGGCCTGATCCCGCGAGGGCAGCCTGCTCAACTGAAACTTGACAATGCCGGCCACCGTGGCGCCCTGGGAGTAACCGAATATCACGACCGGGCTATCCGGACCCGGGTTGTCGTCGCCGACGAGGTCGCTGGTCAGTTGGGCGACGCCACTGGCCACCGACTCATCAAGTTTGGCGCCACTGAGTCCGCCCCAGCCCTCCCACGGGAACGGCCAGAACTGGGCAAGATAGGGCACCGGTTCGGGCGTGCACACGATCGCGCACGATGCCGTCGTCGGGCTAATGTAGTACCCGACGGCGTTGTCCATGTAGCCGGGTACTGCTGCCGGGTTCGGCACTGCAGTACCGGGCACTATCAATGCCGTCGCAGTGAGGGTGACCGCTGCGGTGACGGGGCCACTGACGGCCGTGACGACCGCACTCAAACCCGTCGCCAAGGCGAGCACCATGAATCGGGCCAGGGATGCGATGACAAGCCTCATGCTTACGCATCCTGGCACGGCTGCGGACTGTTGACGGTCGAAGTTGATCAGAGACGCTCAATGATCGTCACGTTCGCCGTGCCGCCACCCTCACACATCGTCTGCAGTCCGTACCGGCCGCCGGTCCGTTCGAGTTCGCACAGCATGGTGGCGAACAACTTGGCTCCGGTGGCACCCAGTGGGTGACCGAGTGCGATCGCACCGCCGTTGCGATTCACCTTCGCCGGATCGGCCTTGATCTCCTTGATCCAGGCGAGCACAACCGGTGCGAACGCCTCATTGATCTCCACGACATCAATGTCGGAAATGGACAGCCCGGTCTTCTCCAGCGCGTAGCGGGTGGCCGGGATGGGGCCGGTAAGCATCAGCACCGGATCAGCCCCTCGGCAGCTGAAATGATGAATGCGCGCCCGCGGAGTCAGTTTGTGATCCTTGACCGCACTCTCGGAGGCGAGAAGCACTGCACTGGCACCGTCACAGATTTGACTGGCCACCGCTGCCGTCATCCGCCCGCCCTCGGTCAGGGTGGGAAGTCCGGCCATCTTCTCCAGAGTGGTCTCCCGCGGTGTTTCGTCGACCGCGAATCCGTCGACGGCGATGATCTCGTTGTCGAAATGGCCGCCATGGATCGCCGCGAACGCCCGTTGGTGACTGGCCAGGGCGAAACGCTCCATGTCATCGCGGGAGATGTCCCAGCGCTCCGCGATCAGCTCCGCGCCCCGGAACTGCGAAATCTCCTCATCGCCGTAGCGCTGCTGCCAGAATTTCGACTCGTTGGTCGGCGACGTGAAACCGAACTGGGCTCCGACGATCATCGCTGACGAGATCGGGATCTGGCTCATATTCTGCATTCCGCCGGCCAGGATCAAATCGGCGGTACCGGACATGATGGCCTGTGCCCCAAAGGAAATTGCCTGCTGACTGGAGCCACACTGGCGGTCAACCGTGACGCCGGGAACTTCTTCGGGGTAGCCGGCGGCCAACCAGGTGAGGCGGCCGATGTTCCCGGCCTGACCTCCGATCGCATCGACGCATCCGACGATGGCATCGTCCACCGCGGCCGGGTCGACATCATTGCGCTCGAAGATGCCGCGAAACGCGTGCACTCCCAGGTCGATCGGGTGGATCCCGGCAAGTGAGCCGTTGCGTTTACCGACCGGTGTGCGAATGGCGTCGATGACGTACGCCGTCGAAGTGGAGGCCATGGAATTCTCCCTAGTCGATTATCAGTTGGCGACGACGATGCCACCGAGGACGACGGCGAGGTACTGTCGGCCAACCTGCTCAGCGGTCAGTGGCCCGCCGGGTTGATACCAGCGCACCGACACCCAGGTGGTGTCACGGATGAACCGGTACACCAGATCGACGTCGATGTCGGCCTGAAAGTAGCCCTGGGCTATTCCCTCGTTGATGACGTCCACCCACATTTTTCGCTGGCGCTTGTTGAGTTCATCTACATAGCCGAATCTCGGCTGCGTCGAGAGTCGCTTCGCCTCGTCCTGATAGATGACGACCTCGGCATGATGATGCTCGATCGCGTCGAAGGAAGCCATGAACAGACCCGTGAGCCGGGCAAGAGGGTTCGGCTCGGTATCGATGATGTGTTGGTAGCGCTCGAAGAGCCAGTCCAGAAAACTTCGAAGCACCTCGTCGACCATCTCCTCCTTGGAGGAGAAGTGGTGGTAGAGACTTCCGGACAAAATCCCTGCCGCGTCGGCGATATCGCGGACGGTGGTTGCCCGCAGTCCCCTTTCGGCGAACATCGCCGCGGCGAGCTCAAGAAGCTCCTCTCGACGAGTGGCCGGAGGTATGCTCGGGATACCGGTGGTCATGGATGCTGGCTCGACACCGAAATCACTTCGCCGGTCAGGTAGCTGGAGTAGTCGCTGGCCAGGAATGCAATGGTCGCAGCGATCTCCCACGGCTCAGCAGCCCGGCCGAAGGCCTCCCCCTCGGAGAGCCGATCCAGCAGCTCGGTCGAACTGGTTTTCTCGAGAAATTTGTGACGAGCGATACTCGGTGACACGGCATTGATTCGTACACCGAACTCGACGGCCTCTATTGCGCTACAACGGGTCAATGCCATCACCCCGGCTTTCGCAGCCGCGTAATGGGACTGTGAATGCTGGGCCCGCCAACCCAGGACGCTGGCGTTGTTCACGATGGCACCACCGTGACCGGCGTCTCGGAAGTAGCCCAGCGTGGCGCGCGTCGACCGCATCACGGAGGTCAGTGTGACGTTGAGAACGCGGTCCCAGTCCTCGTCGGTCATGTCGACGACCGGGGTCTGCCCACCGAGTCCGGCGTTGTTGACCAGCACGTCGAGGCGACCGAACCTGGCGGTGGTCGAGGAGACCAACGCATCCACCTGTGCGGTGGAGGTGACGTCGCACACCACGGCCTCCACCCGTCCGAGCCCTAACGCCGCCAATTCATCGCGGGTCTCGCCGAGTCGGCGTTCGTGATGATCGGAGATCATCACATCAGCTCCCTCAGTCAGCGCCCGTCGCGCGGTGGCCGAGCCGATCCCGGTACCGGCGGCCGCAGTGACCACGACCACCTTGCCGGCGAGCAGGCCGTGGCCTCCGATCTCAGTGGGCACGGCCGCCAAGGACACCACTAGCCTCGCGCCTCCCGAGGAAGGCCGAGTACTCGCTCGGCGATGACGTTGCGCTGAATCTCGTTGGACCCGCCGTAGATGGTGTCGGCCCGGGAGAACAGGAGCAGTCGCTGCCATTCGTCGAATTCGTTGTCCTGCAGAATAAGTCCGGCTTTGCCCTGTATGGCAAAAGCTAATTCGCCGAGGTCTCGATGCCAGGTCGCCCACAACAACTTCGAAACATTGTCCTGACCCGGCTGTTCGTCGTCCATGGTCGCCAAAGCGAATGACCGCATGGTCTGCAACCCGGCCCAAGCCCTGGTAAGCCGCTCCCGGATCCACGGATCGTCGATGGCGTCGGTGTTCTTGGCCAGTTCGACAAGACCGGAAAGCTCACGGCTGTAACGAATCTGTTGGCCAAGGGTCGAGACTCCGCGCTCGTACATCAGTGTGCCCATCGCCACCCGCCAACCATCCCCCGGAGCGCCCACCACGAGATCCGCATCGGTGCGGGCATCGGTGAAGAACACCTCGTTGAACTCCGAGTCCCCGGTCAGCTGCACGATAGGCCGGATCTCAATACCCGGCTGGTCGAGCGGTACCAACAGATACGCCAAACCCGCGTGACGCTTGGAACCCTTTTCCGAACGGGCCAGCACGAAGCACCACTGCGACCAGTGCGCCAGCGACGTCCACACCTTCTGGCCATTGATCACCCAGTGCTCGCCGTCGAGAACGGCGGAGGTGGCGACGTTGGCCAGATCGCTGCCGGCACCGGGTTCGGAGTAACCCTGCGACCACAATTCGGTGACGTCGCGAATCGCGGGCAGGAAGCGCTGCTGCTGGGCCGGCGTTCCGTAGTCGATCAGGGTCGGCCCGACCAGTTCCTCGCCGAGGTGGTTGACCTTGTCCGGGGCGTCAGCTTTGGCGTATTCCTCGTAGAAGGCAACGCGGTGGGCCACCGAAAGCCCCCGTCCGCCGTGCTCCACCGGCCAGCCCAGACAGGTCAGGCCGGCGGCGGCCAGACGTCGGTTCCACGCCAGCCGTTCCTCGAACGCCTCGTGCTCGCGGCCCGGGCCACCTAGGCCTCTGAGCGCGGCATACTCACCGACCAGGTTGGCGGCCAGCCACTGGCGGACCTCCGTCCGGAACTCCTCGACCGTCATCACACCTGTAGGCTAACCTACCAAGCACTTGCTTGTCTGGAGACCCTTAGGAGCAGCGATGACCGTCGCCAACGGGCAACTGCTCACCACACCGGCGGTTCTCGACCGGATGGCACAGACCTTCGCCGACCACGACGCAGTCGTCACCGACGAGCGCACCTTCACTTTCGCCGAACTGCGCGAGGAGGTCCGCGGAACCGCCGCGGCCATAACCGGACTCGGTATCTCACCCGGTGATCGGGTTGCGATCTGGTGCCCGAATACCTGGCACTGGGTTGTCGCCTGTCTGGCGATCCATTACGCCGGCGCAGTGCTGGTCCCCCTGAACACCCGATACACCGCAGGTGAGGCCAGCGATATCCTGGCCCGCACCAAAGCCCCACTACTGATCGCCATGGGCCGATTCCTGGGCGCTGACCGAATCGCAGACCTCGACCGCGACGCCCTGCCCGCGCTGCGACACATCGTGCGAGTGCCCGTCGAAACAGAAGAAGATGCCGTGGACGGAACCTGGGACGAGTTCATGGCCGGTCCACGGGCACCGCTGTCGCAGGTGGATGCCCGTGCCGCCGCCGTACGCCCCGACGACGTCGCCGACATCCTGTTCACCTCCGGGACCACCGGCCGAAGCAAGGGTGTCCTGTGTTCGCACCGGCAATCGCTCTCGGCTCCGGCTGCGTGGGCGGCCTGCGGCCAGGTGAGCAATGCCGATCGCTACCTGTGCATCAACCCGTTCTTCCACAATTTCGGATACAAGGCCGGGATCCTTGCCTGCCTGCAGACCGGTGCCACACTGATCCCGCAACTCACCTTCGACCCGGAGCGGGCCCTGCGGACGGTGCAGGAGCAGAGGATCACCGTGCTGCCCGGGCCCCCGACGATCTACCAGACGCTGCTCGACCACCCGTCCCGCGGCGACTTCGACCTCAGTTCGCTTCGCTTCGCCGTGACCGGCGCAGCGACCGTCCCCGTCGTTCTCATCGAACGGATGCAAGACGAACTCGACTTCGACATCGTGCTGACTGCCTATGGGCTGACTGAGGCGACCGGGTTCGGCACCATGTGTCGGGCCGACGACGACCCAGCCACGGTGGCCAATACCTGTGGGCGACCGATCGCCGATTTCGAGCTTCGTATCGATACCCCTGCCGACGACACCGGCGGCGGCGAAGTGCTGTTACGGGGGCCCAACGTCATGCTCGGCTACCTCGACGATCCGCAAGCCACCGCCGCGGCCATCGACGCCGAAGGCTGGCTGCACACCGGCGACATCGGAACCGTCGACGAGGCCGGCAACCTCCGGATCACCGACCGACTGAAGGACATGTACATCTGCGGTGGATTCAACGTCTACCCCGCCGAGGTGGAACAGACCCTGGCCCGCCTGGAGGGGGTCGCCGACGTGGCGGTCATCGGGGTTTCCGACGATCGCCTTGGCGAGGTGGGCCGAGCCTTCATCGTTGCACGACCGAATGCCACGATTGACGAGGAAACCGTGATCGCCTATAGCCGAGAGCATCTGGCGAATTTCAAAGCACCCCGATCGGTGATCTTCACCGACGCACTGCCGCGCAATGCCGGTGGGAAAGTCGTCAAACCGACACTTCGAAAGATGGATTGATGGATCTGCAATACGACGAAGAGACCTGCGCATTTCGAGACGAGGTGCGGACCTTCCTGGACCGCAACACCGCCGCGTTCCCGACCGCGTCCTACGACACCGCCGACGGCTTCGCCCAGCACCGGCACTGGGACAGAGTGCTGTTCGATGCCGGACTGTCCGTGATCACCTGGCCGCAGAAGTACGGCGGACGCGATGCCACCCTGCTGCAGTGGGTGGTGTTCGAGGAAGAGTACTTCCGCGCCGGCGCCCCCGGTCGCGCCAGCGCCAACGGAACCTCGATGCTCGCCCCGACACTATTCTCCCACGGAACCTCCGAGCAACTGGACCGCATCCTGCCGAAAATGGCTACCGGCGAAGAGATTTGGGCGCAGGCGTGGTCAGAGCCGGAATCGGGCAGCGACCTTGCATCACTGCGGTCCACCGCGACAAGGACCGACGGCGGGTGGCTGCTCAACGGCCAGAAGATCTGGAGTAGCCGGGCCCCGTTCGGGGAGCGGGGATTCGGCCTGTTCCGTTCCGACCCCGCAGCACAGCGTCACCAGGGCCTCACCTACTTAATGTTCGACCTGCACACCGACGGGGTGACGGTCCGGCCGATACAACAGCTCGGTGGCGAAACCGGGTTCGGGGAAATCTTTCTGGACGACGTGTTCGTCGCCGACACAGATGTGATCGGTGACGTCGGTGATGGCTGGCGGGCGGCGATGAGCACGGCGAGCAACGAACGCGGAATGTCGTTGCGCAGTCCTGCACGGTTCGCGGCACCCACACAGCGACTTGTCGAGATGTGGAAAGCCAACCCTGACTCGGCATTCGCCGACGAGGTCGCCGACGCGTGGATTAAGGCGCAGGCCTATCGACTGCACACCTTCGGAACCGTCACCAGGCTCGCCGAGGGAGGCGAGTTGGGGGCGGAAGCGTCGGTGACGAAAGTGTTCTGGTCGGATCTCGACGTCGCGATCCATCAGACTGCCTGCGATTTGCGCGGAGCCGACGGTGAGCTCAGAGACTCCTGGAACGACGGCCTGCTTTTCGCCCTCGGGGGCCCGATCTACGCGGGCACCAACGAGATTCAACGCAACATCATCGCCGAGCGACTGTTAGGCCTGCCCAGGGAGAGTTCCGGGGTGAAGCGCTCATGAAATTCGCACTCGATTCCCAGCAACGCGATTTCGCGGCCAGTATCGACGCGGCACTCGGGGCCGCGGATGTGCCGGGCGCGGTTCGAGCCTGGGCGGATGGGGACAGCGCACCGGGACGCAAGATCTGGACGAGACTGGCCGATTTGGGCGTGACCGCACTGGCAGTGCCGGAGGAGTACGACGGCCTGGGGGCCGACCCGGTGGATATCGTCGTGGCGTGCGAGCGGTTGGGTCGCTGGTGCGTACCGGGACCGGTCGCCGAATCGATCGCGGTGGCGCCGATTCTCCTTGCCGGCGATGACCGGGCGGCCAAGCTGGTGTCCGGCGAGTTGATCGCGACGGTCGCGATGCCGCCGACGGTGCCGCGAGCGGTCGATGCCGACTTCGCCGGACTGGTGCTGCTGGCACAGGACGGGGCGGTCAGCGATGCGATCGTCGGCGAGCAACATCAGTCGGTGGATCCGGCCCGACGACTGTTCTCGGTGTCGGCCTCCGGGCAGTCCCGGACGGCCGACGCCGCACTGGCCTACGAGTACGGCGCACTGGCGACCGCCGCGCAGTTGATCGGTGCGGGCCAGGCGATGCTGGACTCCTCGGTGGACTACGCCAAACAACGCACCCAGTTCGGCCGGGTGATCGGTGGCTACCAGGCCATCAAGCACAGTTTGGCTGATGTGCACATCGCTCTCGAACTGGCCCGGCCACTGCTCTACGGGGCCGCGGTGGCACTGGCCGAGGCCTCCGGAGAGATCGCACGCGACGTGAGTGCAGCCAAGGCCGCTGCCTCGGATGCCGCACTGCTGTCCGGACGTACCGCGTTACAGACCCACGGTGCCATCGGATACACCGCCGAACACGACCTCTCGCAGTGGCTCCTGCGGGTGCAGGCCCTACGCGGTGCCTGGGGCACCCCGGCAACCCACCGCCGTCGGGTATTGGAGGCATTGTGACGACGTTCGAAGAACGGCAACTACTGCGGCAATCCGTCGCGGCCTTGGTGAGCAAGCACGCGACCTCCGAGGCCAACCGCCGGGCAATGGACTCAGTAACCGGATACGACGAGGCGCTGTGGTCGATGCTCTGTGAGCAGGTCGGGGTGGCCGCGTTGGTGGTCCCTGAGGAAATCGGTGGTGCCGGAGGCGAGTTGGCTGATGCAGCAGCGGTGTTGGAGGAACTCGGCCGCGCGCTGGTGCCCACTCCGCTACTCGGCACGACGTTGGCCGAGTTGGCTCTGCTGGCTGCCGATGAACCTGACGGTGAGACCATTGAGCGGCTCGCGGCTGGGACGGCGATAGGTGCGGTGGTCTTCGACCGCGATTACGTGATCAACGGAGACGTCGCGGACGTGGTGCTTGCCGTCGACGATGCGAGGATCGTGCGCTGGGCGGAAGTTTCAATCGCGGCCGCCCACACTCTCGACCCCACAAGGCGGCTCGCGCGGGTGACACCGGGGGCTTGCACCACGATCGGCAACGATCCGGGTATCGCCGATACCGCGTCGATTCTGCTGGCTGCCGAGCAAGTCGGTGCTGCGGCGCGTTGCCTGGAACTCACCGTGGAGTACACGAAGCAACGCGTGCAGTTCGGGAGACCGATCGGCAGCTTCCAGGCGCTTAAACATCGGATGGCTGACATGTACGTGGCGGTACAGTCGGCGCGAGCGGTTGTCGGCGAGGCGGTCGCATCACCCACGCCGATCTCAGCGGCGTTGGCCCGGCTGGCGGCCAGTGATGCATTCTGCTCGGTCGCCGGCGAGGCGATCCAGTTGCACGGCGGCATCGCGATCACCTGGGAACACGATATGCAGCTGTATTTCAAACGCGCGCACAGCAGCGCGCAACTGCTTGGCTCACCGCGCGAACAGTTGCGGCGGCTGGAATCTGAGGTCTTCTAACGCCATGAACCCCCACGTGGCCGGCCGGGCCGGGATTCCCCCGTTCCACGTGATGGATGTATGGCTGGCAGCCGCCGAGCGGCAGCGTACCCACGGCGATCTCGTCAACCTTTCCGCCGGCCAACCTAGCGCTGGAGCGCCCGCACCGGTTCTCGCCGCCGCCGCAGCGGTGCTGAAGTCCGGTGAGTTGGGGTACACCGTCGCGCTGGGCATCCCGGAACTCCGCGAGATGATTGCCGGTTCCTATGCCCGGCGATACGGCCTCGATGTCACCGCCGCCGACGTCGTGCTGACCACCGGATCCTCGGGCGGTTTCCTGCTCGCCTTCCTGGCCTGCTTCGACGTCGGAGACAGGGTGGCCATCGCCAGCCCGGGCTATCCCTGCTACCGAAATATCCTCTGCGCGTTGGGCTGCGAGGTCGTCGAGATCGAGTGCGGACCTGCAACCCGATTCCAGCCGACCGTGCAGATGCTGGCCGAACTCGATCCGCCGGTCAAAGGCCTCATCGTCGCCAGTCCGGCCAACCCGACCGGCACCGTGCTCCCACCGCAGGAACTGGCCGACATCGCACGCTGGTGCGACACGGAGGGTGTTCGTCTCATCAGCGACGAGGTGTATCACGGACTGGTGTACCCGGGCGCCCCGGCAACATCATGTGCCTGGGAAACATCCCGTGACGCCGTTGTGGTGAACAGTTTTTCAAAATACTTCGCCATGACCGGTTGGCGACTCGGCTGGCTGTTGGTTCCCGCCGAGTTGCGCCGTGCGGTGGACTGTCTTACCGGGAACCTCACCATCTGCCCGCCGGTGCTGTCGCAGTACGCCGCGGTCGCGGCGTTCACGCCGGAGGCGATCGCAGAAGTAGACGGGTATTTGCACCACTACGCGGCGAACCGGGAGTCCCTGCTGGCCGGACTGCACCGAATGGGCCTGTCCCGGTTGGCGCCGGCCGATGGAGCGTTCTATATCTACGCCGACGTGTCGGACTTCACCGGTGATTCACTGCGTTTCTGCGAGGAACTCCTTGCCGAGACCGGTCTGGCGATTGCTCCCGGCGTGGATTTCGACACCGTGCGGGGTGGGTCGTTTGTCCGACTTTCCTTCGCCGGACCGGCCACCGATATCGACGAGGCCATTCGCAGGTTGGGACCCTGGCTGAAACGGTAGTCAGCGCGCCATCTTGCTTACCGCCGCCAATCCTGGTGCAGTCGGGAACATGCCATTCCTCGATCATCAGCGCGGCCCCGTCTACTACCGGCACTGGGCTACGTTGGAGCCACGTGCCGCGGTCATCTTTCTGCATGGGTTCGGTGAGCACACCGGCCTGTATCACCGGTACGGCTTCGCCCTCAATGCCGCCGGGATCGACCTGTGGGCGGTCGATCAACTTGGTCACGGCCTCTCCCCCGGCGAGCGTGGGATCCTCGGCACCCTGGAAGACAGTTTGGCATTGGCCGATGCGCTCACTGATCTTGTCGAGCAGTGGCAGCCCGGGCTGCCACTGGTAGCCCAGGGCCATTCCTATGGTGCGGTGATCACGCTCTTCCAGCTGCTGGCCCAACCGAGCAGGTACCGGGCCGGTGTGATCTCGGGTGCACCGCTGGTTCCGGTGGCCGAATTGGTCGATCTCAACACGGTGATCAATTTGGATGTGCGCGGACTATCCGCTGACCCGTTCTATCTGGACTGCATCGAGAATGACCCGCTGTCGTTCACTCACACCGATGGCCGGTCACTGACCCGGGAGCTTGACCGCGCCTGGCACCGCTTCGGTGCCGAGTTACCCAACCTCGTGGTACCGACATTGGCTGTACACGGCGAAAACGATCCGATCGCCGCAGTCGGAGCGGTGCGGGCGTATGCCGATCAGATCCCGGCCCTGCAGATCGCAGAGTTCGACGGCACCCTCCACGACGTCCTCAACGACACCACGCACCGAGAAGTGGCCGCCACGGTGGTTGCCTTCATCGGCAAGCAGACGTAAAGGACCCGCGACACTGAGATATCCGGGACCCTTTGGGTCTGCTCGCCAAGGATGGCGATGGCTACAGCCAGGTGTCCGGTGTGGTGGCGGTGAGGAACGACTCGAGATCGTCGCGCCATTTGGCGGGGGTGTTTTTGTCCGGTTCGATGCCGGTGTACTCGCCCCGATAGAACAGCAGTGGCCGGGGCTTGACGGTCGGTACTTCCGAAAGCGACTGCACAGCACCGAAAACCACGAAGTGGTCCCCGCCTTCGTGCACCGAAGCCACGGTGCAGTCGATATGGGCGAGCGATCCATCCAGGATCGGCGACCCCAGTTCCGACGGGTGCCAGTCGACGCCGGCAAACTTGTCGGGTTCCCGGGAACCGAAACGCTCACAGATCTCACGCTGTTTCTCGGTGAGCACATTGACGCAGAATGCACCGCTGTTCTCGATGGCCTGCCAGGATCGTGACATCTTGGTCGGGCAGAACAGCACCAGTGGGGGGTCCAGCGACAACGCCGCGAACGACTGGCAAGCGAACCCATTGGGTGCGCCGTCGTGCATCGTCGTGATGATGGTGATGCCGGTGGCGAACTGGCCGAGGACGTGGCGGAAAATCCGCGGGTCGATTGGCTCAACCGGCATATCGGCCACTACGTGACGTGCGAACCGATGGAGAAGTCATGCCCCCACAGGCTGACCGCGGTGCTCTCTCGCGCCACCCAGTCGGAATCGTCGACTTCCATACCCTCGCAACCGAATTCGATATCGAAACCACCCGGCGTCTTCATGTAGAACGACAGCATCTTGTCATTGACATGACGACCGAGTGTCGCCGACATGGGAACTTTGCGACGCAGCGCGCGGTCCAGGCATAGTCCGACGTCGTCGCTACCCCCCACCTCGACCATGAGGTGCACTACGCCACTCGGCGTGGGTAGCGGCAGGAATGCCAGGCTGTGGTGGCGCGGATTGCAACCGAAGAATCGCAGCCACGCCGGCGGCCCGTCGGCCGGGCGTCCCACCAACTGCGGCGGCATCCGCATGGAGTCGCGCAATGTGAAGCCTAAAACGTCACGGTAGAAGTGCAGCGACTCGGCGTCGTCGCGAGTCGTTAGTACCACGTGGCCTAAACCCTGCTCCCCGGTGACGAACCGGTGGCCGTAGGGGCTGACCACCCGACGGTGTTCCAACGCGGCGCCGTGGAACGCCTCCAGTCCGTTGCCGGATGGGTCGGTGAAGCGGATCATCTCGTCCACCCGGCGATCAGCCAGTTCAGCCGCGGTGGCCTCCTTGTAAGGAACACCCTCCAGATCGAGTGCCGTGCGGATCTCCTGCAGGCCCGCGGCATTCGCGCATTCCCAGCCCGCGTCGGACAGTCGGTCGTGTTCACCGGGGAAGATAACCAGCCGGGCCGGGAAGTCGTCCATCCGTAAATACAGTGCGCCTTCGATATCACCACGGCCCTCGATCATTCCGAGGACCTTGAGTGCGTACTCACGCCAGGCCGGGACGTCGGTGGATTCAAACCGCAGGTATCCCAGCGAGCGGATCGGGCTGCTCACTACGCGCCTCCGAGGAAATCGATCGTCAACTTGTTGAACTCGTCAAACTTCTCCAACTGGGCCCAATGTCCACACTGCCCGAACACGTGCAACTGCACCCGTGGAATCTGTTTGAGTGCCACCAGTGCGCCGTCGAGGGGGTTGACGCGATCTTCACGGCCCCAGATCAGCAACACCGGCTGCCGCAATTTGAACACCTCGCGCCACATCATGCCGAGTTCGAAGTCGGGGCCGGCGAAGGACTTCCCCATCGCCCGCGCGGCAGCCAGGGACTCCGGCGCACTGGCGATGGCGAAGCGTTCGTCGATCAATTCCGGCGTGATCAACTTCTGGTCGTAGACCATGATGCGCAGGAAGCGTTCCATGTTCTCTCGCGTCGGTTCCGCGGTGAACCTGCCAAGCAGTTTGACGCCTTCGGTGGGGTCGGGAGCGAAGAGATTGACCGCGAGACCACCGGGGCCCATCAACACCAGCCGTCCAGCGCGGTCGGGATTGTCAAGGGCGAACCGCACCGCGGTTCCACCTCCGAGTGAGTTGCCGATCAATGCCGGACGGTCGACACCGAGGTGATCGAACAGAGCGAGCACAGCGTTGGCGCTGTATCGGTTGTACTGCTCGTGCTCGGTGTGTTTGTCAGAGTGCCCGTAACCGGGTTGGTCGATGGCTAGGACGTGGAAGTGCTGGGCCAATACCCCGACGTTGCGTCCGAAGTTCGACCAACTCGAAGCTCCCGGCCCTCCCCCGTGCAGGAGAACCACCGTTTTCGGGTTACCCACGCCGGCCTCGTGGTAGTGCAGCCGCATGTCACGTTCACCGGAACGTACCTGAGCGAACCGCGAGGTGGATTCGAACGTGATTTCCTGTTGCGACTGGGCTTCGCGGATGAACGAGGTCATCTGGTCTTAGACCATCGTGTCGCCGAGGGGCAGCCCGAACTCCTGGTTGCCGTACATGACATAGGCGCGTTCGGCGTCGTTGGCGGCATGCACCCGGCCGGCATGGGCGTCGCGCCAGAAGCGCTGCAGTGCCTGGTCGCTGTTGAGGGCGGTGGCCCCGGCCGCTTCGAACAGTCGGTCAATGGAGGCGATGGCCCGGCCGGTGGCCCGGACCTGATCGCGACGAGCGCGAGCTCGCAACTCCATCGGGACTTCTTCGCCGACGCAGACGAGCGCGTACTCCTCAGCGAGGTTGCCTTTGAGCTGTCGCCATGCCGCGTCGATATCGCTGGCCGCCTCGGCAATACGAACCTTGCCGAACACGTCGTCCTTGGCCTTCTCGCCTGCGAACGCCGCACGCACCCGCTTGCCCTGATACTCGACATGCGCGGCGTAGGCACCGTAGGCCATTCCAACAATGGGAGTGGAGATGGTTGTGGGATGCATGGTGCCCCAGGGCATCCGGTAAACCGGGGCGGTGTTGTTCGTCAGACCACCCGCGGTGTGGTCGTTCATCGCCCCGTAGGACAGGAACCGGTGCCGCGGCACGAACACGTCCTTGACCATCAGGGTGTTGCTTCCGGTGCCCTTCAATCCGACGACATTCCAGTCGTCCCGAATCTGGTAGTCCCCGAGGGGCATCAGGAAGCTGCCGAAGTCGACCGGGCGACCGTCCTTGATCACCGGACCGCCGACGAAGGTCCAGGTCGCATGATCGCAACCCGACGACCACAGCCAGGTGCCGTTGACCAGATAGCCGCCGTCTACAACCACGCCAGCTCCCATCGGAGCGTAGGAGGACGAAACGCGTACCGTCGCGTCCTCGCCCCAGACGTCATCCTGGGCCTGCTGATCGAACTGAGCGAGGTGCCAGTTGTGCACGCCGAGGATCGAGGTCGCCCATCCGGTGGACCCGCACGCGCTAGCGATCCGGCGGACCGCTTCGAAGAACAGCGTGGGGTCGCACTGCAGGCCGCCCCACTGTTCAGGCTGAAGCATCTTGAAGTAGCCGGCTTCGTCGAGGTCGGCGATCGTCGCATCGGTGATCCGGCGCAGGTCCTCGGTCTCCTGATTGCGCTCGCGCAACCTCGGCAGGAGATCATCGATGGCGGCCAGAACCGTCTGCGCGTCGCGTTGCTGGATGGACGTCACTACATGCCTCCCAAGAAGTCTGTTACTGCCCATCAGACTAGAACACGTTACGATTTGTGTCGAGCGAACTGAGTCCGTACCAGCTAGTTCATCGTATTGTCATTTCTGTAACGTGTTGCAGTTATCGAAAGGACCGATCGTCCCGTGACGGCCAGCGAACCTGCCACCGCCATCGTGCACCTCGACGGACAGACCCACACGGTGCCATGGCCCCGCGGCGAAAAACTGCTCGACGTTCTGCTCGTTAAGGGCATCGAGGCGCCGTACTCATGCCGGGAGGGACACTGCGGCGCCTGCGCGGTGACCGCCGTCGACGGCGAGGTGGAGATGGAGGTCAACGATGTCTTGGAATCCGACGACCTCGCTGAGGGCCTGATCCTGGCCTGCCAGGCCCGCCCACTGTCAGACTCAGTCGAAGTCAGCTACGACTAGAACCCACCCGCCGTCACCGCCGGACCTCGCTACCGGGGCAGGCCGAGCAGCCGTTCGCCGGCCATCGTGAGCAGAATCTGCTCGGTGCCGCCGGCGATTGACAGGCACCGGGTGTTGAGGAACGTCTGGACGGCGTCATTGTTGACCAGTCCCGAACCCGCAGACATTTCCATCCGGAACTCCTCGAGTGATTGGCGATAACGCACGCCGATCAACTTGCGGGCGCTCGCTTCGGCGCTGGTGTCTCGACCCCCCACCGCCAGCTGGACGATGCGATGGTCCAGCAGAGAGCCCACCTGGGCGGCCAGCAACAATTCACCGAGCCAGTCGGTCATCGCCGGATCCAACTCGGACCCGAAGCCGCGCAACATCTCCTCCATCGGGTTGCCCAGCGCGGTGCCGTGCGCCATGGCTACCCGCTCGTTAGCCAACGTGTTGCGGGCCAAAGGCCAGCCGCCGTTGACCGGACCCACCACCATTTCGTCGGGAACGAACAAGTCGTCGAAGAACACCTCGTTGAAATTCTGGTGCCCGGTGATCTCGCGGAGCGGGCGAATATCAATGCCCGCTGAGCGCATGTCGACCAGAAAATAGGTAATGCCCTTGTGCTTCGGGGCGTCGGGATCGGTGCGGGCCAGGCATACCCCCCAGTGCGCTCGGTGCGCGGCGGAGGTCCAGACCTTCTGGCCGTCAAGTTTCCACCCCCCCTCGACCCGAACTGCTTTGGTTCGAAGCGCCGCCAAGTCCGAACCAGCGCCTGGCTCGCTGAACAGCTGGCACCAGATCAGCTCACCGCGCAGAGTCGCGGGCACGAAGCGTTCGATCTGCTCAGCCGTACCGTGCTCGAGGATCGTCGGCACCGCCCACCAACCGATGACGAGATCCGGGCGTGCAATCCCGGCGGCGGCAAGTTCCTGGTCGATAAGCAACTGCTCGGCCGGTAGCGCCTCGCGGCCATAGGGTTTGGGCCAGTGCGGGGCCAGCAGGCCGTTATCCGCCATGGCGATCTGGCGTTTACTCTCATCAAGTGCAGCCACCTCGGCGACCGCGGAGGAGATCTCCGGGCGCAGATGGGCGACTGACTGAAGATCGACGCGCAACTCGCGCCGCACACCCTTAAGCGTCAACTCTGCGACCCGGCGCAAGGTGGCGGATCGAACGCCGAGGAATTGGGCGATACCGTACGCGCGCCTCAGGTAGAGGTGCGCATCGTGTTCCCAGGTAATCCCGATCCCGCCGAGAACCTGGATGCAGTCCTTGGCGTTGGCCTTCACGGCTGCCATCCCCGCGCCGGCCGCGACCGCCGCCGCGATCGACAACTGGTCGTCGCCTGGTTCGCTTGCCGCGACTGCGGCGTCGGCTGCCGCGACCGAGATCTGCTGGTACCGCAGCAGCATCTCCGCACACATGTGCTTGATCGCCTGAAAGCTTCCGATCGGCTTGCCGAACTGTTCGCGGACCTTGGCGTACTCGGTGGCGGCCTCCAGTGTCCACCGGGCGACCCCGGCGGCCTCGGCGGCGAGCAGGGTGGCGGCGAGATCGGCAAACCGCTGCCGCGAAACCGCCAGTCGGGTCACGGCAACCGAATCCAGCGTGACCCGGGCCAGCGGACGCGAGAAATCGGTGGCGTCACGCGGTTCGATGCCGATCCCGTCAGCGCCGGCATCAACCAGCACGACGTGCTCGCCGACCGGTAGCAGCAACAGACCGGTGGACAGCGCACCCAGCACGTAGTCGGCGGATCCAGAAACCCGACCGGAGTCCTCGCGAAGGTCAGCGGTCAGTGCCGCCCCGGCGGTGATCCGTCCCGACGACAGCGCCTCCAGCAGTCCCTGATCCGTCACCACCAGGGAGGCCAGTGCGGTCGTGACGACCGGGCCCGGGATCAGGGCCCGCGCCGCCTCCTCCACCATGGCGCACAGATCGACCACCGAACCGCCCGCCCCGCCCGAGGCTTCGGCGACCGCGACCCCGAACAGGCCGAGTTCGGCGATGCCGTCATACACCGCCTGGCAGGCGTCGTTGCGGCCGTGCTCGACGTCGCGAACGGCCTCGGGAGCGCCGGTACCGGCCGCCCAACTCCGAACCAACTCGCGGGCAGCGAACTGTTCGTCCGTGATAGTGGCAGACACCGGTCGGCTCCTCGTGGTTCGGCGCGGATGGGCTCAAGACAAACCTAGGCCCACTAGAACGTGTTCTAATAGTGCCAGCGGCGGGCCGTCAAGTCGACAGCGGTCGCCTGGCGCGGAGGGAGACGTCACAGTGCCGTCGCCCGTGCCGTCGCCATTGCCGTCGCCAGTGTCGTCCCCAGCGCCGTCCCCAGCGTCGCCGCCGGACCACAAAACTGCGGCCGCGAATGAAGACTCACAGCCCCGCGAAGTGTTGCCGGTGTCGGTGCTGACCGAATCCGAACTGGGCTCCGAAGCTCAACGTGAGCGTAGAAAGCGCATCCTGGACGCGACCTTGGCGATCGCCTCCAAGGGAGGATTCGAAGCTGTCCAGATGCGCGCCGTCGCTGACCGTGCCGACGTGGCCGTCGGAACGCTCTACCGCTACTTCCCGTCCAAGGTTCACCTGCTGGTCTCCGCACTGGGCCGGGAGTTCGAACGTATCGACACGAGGATTGATCGCACAGCGGGGATCGATCGCACAGCGGGGACCGATCGGTCGGCGGTGACCGGCGGAACGCCCTATCACCGGCTTAGTTCCATGGTGAACAAACTCAACCGCGCAATGCAGCGCAACCCCCTGCTGACCGAGGCGATGACGCGCGCCTACGTCTTCGCTGACGCCTCCGCCGCCGGTGAGGTCGACCATGTCGAGAAGATCATCGATTCCATGTTCGCCCGCGCCATGAGCGATGGCGAACCGAGCGAGGACCAGTACCACATCGCTCGGGTGATCTCGGACGTGTGGCTTTCCAATTTGCTGGCCTGGCTCACCCGCCGGGCTTCGGCCAGCGACGTCAGCAAGCGCCT
>Ga0210003_1000059_pt1 | contig 92789 bp, 76 predicted proteins | sample LantaG_FD_182804 | JGI IMG/M metagenome (GOLD analysis project Ga0210003, IMG submission 182804) | Deep subsurface microbial communities from Baltic Sea to uncover new lineages of life (NeLLi) - Landsort_02402 metaG (SPAdes) (version 2) | ecosystem: Environmental > Aquatic > Marine > Oceanic >... | reverse complement strand
GACCGGCGCGATGAATCGCAGGAGAAAAGAAACCGGCGCGATGAATCGCGAGGCTAAGATTGTTTGTTGCGGTTGTTATCATAGTCTCGATCCTCGTTCCTATGTGCTTAGAAAAAGGGCGCCCTTCTGTAATAGGTGTGGACCTACACATATTGTCGAAAATTCGGGGGTTTTTGCCGGGGTAAACGGCCTAAACGCTTGTGGCAGAATGGGTAAGGAATTTTTGGTGGTTATGGGGGTTTTCGAAGAAGTGCGTTCGGTTCTGATTGATACTTCAAGCTATTCTATGTTTCCACAAACTTTGGGACGGTAATGATTTTTCGAAGGTGTTGGTATAATTCAGCCGGGCTGTTCCGCTCGGCCTGCGGCGGGCAGGCTCCGACGAGCTTTTTCTGTGCTCATTCTCGCCCGTCCGCCGGTCCGAGCGACACAGCCCTGGAGCCTTCTGCAAATAAGGGTTAATGCTTTTTTCCACTCGAATTGCATACCAGGACATTTGGGCTTTACGGGGAGGTTGTGAGTGGTGATAATGTGGGTATGAAAAAGGCGCCAGGAGATTTGACGCAGGGCAAGGAGCATGAAGTTACAGAAGGGATTTGTAAGGAGAGGAGGTAGAAATAAGTATGGTGTCCCCAGATATCCCAGATATCCTTAAGAGGTCATTTGAAAAGGGAGAGTTGGTTGTCAGATATTGCGCGCGGTCTCGAATCGCGGGTTTCGGTCATGCCGGTGGTACGAGCAGCAGCGCAGACTTCGCCCCAACTTATGAAGTAGTCGTCGTAATGGGAGATGGGGTATTTGCCGAGGAGTTCGACTTGCTCACGGGTAGGAAGTTTACCGAGTTGTTCTGCGATTCGCTTAATTTCAAGCTGAAGCGTTTTCTTGGGGACCAGGTAACGCTGCTTTTTGAGGCGAGCAACTGGGCTATTCTTGCTTTTTGGAGTCTGCTTTTGTTTTCGGAACGGATCGAGGCCGCGACGCAGTTCATCGTGGCGCCGAACTGCAATACTGTGGTAGTACTCTGAAAGCTCAATTCCGACAAAGGCTCGTCCGATCTCTTCGGCTGCCAGCGTCGTTGTTCCCACCCCGTTGAATGGGTCTATGACGCATTCGCCAGGCTGAGTGAACAGGGCTATTATTCGCCGCATTAAGGCTGGGGGAAGTTGACAAGGATGATCGACTCGTCGACTGTTGTGCTTAAGACGATGAATGTCCCACCAGAGATCGGTTATCAAGACTTTGTCATCGACGTCGAGCAGGCGCCTATCCTTCAGGCAAGAGGCGCGGATGCAATATGACTCCTTAAGTGAAAGCAAGTCATGTGTGTCGTTAGTCGGAGACGCAGGAAAGTTAAGACCGGGTAAATCGCGAGGCTCCTCCTTCGAGAAACATACAATGGCGTAGTTCGCAGGCATGATCATCCTAACCGGGAGGCTCAGGCCTTCCCAGACAATCCAATTCTGATATGTCATCAGGGTGCTGAGGTAAGCAAAATGGCGCACAGCCCATAAAGGGATGTTGAGCACGGCAAGAGTTCTACCCGGCTTGAGGACACGGGCTAATTCGGTTAGCCACGCATCACACCACTTGAAATACTCCTTTATATCGAGGGTGTCATCCCATTTGTCATATTTCTTCTTGAGATTGTACGGAGGATCGGCGAAGCAGAAATCGACGGACTCACTGGAAATCGTCTTGAGGAGTTCAAGGCAGTCGCCCCTCATGAGTGTGCGTCCGCCCTCAAGTGCTGGTGGTGCTGGTGCGATGCTATGCTGGAACTTATCTGCAGCGGAGAGGATAGGCATCAATGTAGTGCCAGCCCTGACGGTTACATGATACAAGGTACGGTAAGGCGGAAGCCCGAAAAGATCGCGCAGACGGGTTATCACTTCGGCCGGTGATTGTAGGGCGTCGCAAGAGATATCGCGCCAGACATCCGACATCAAGGTGCCGTAGGAATGATACGTATGCTTTTTGCCTCCATAGTCCTTGGTCGTTCGGTCGCAGTGAGGACAATAGGTGTAAGCAATTCGCGTTTTCGTGTGTTTCAGGCTCCCTGTGTATTTCGTGAATATTAGAAGGGCAGCATGGTGGTTGGGGAGCTTTCCGGAGGTCTCAAAAGGGTGGCTAAGTTTGACAGATATCCACAATTGATACTGCAAGGAGTGCTGAAGTAGTGAGCATAGAACGGCAGCAGAAGGAGGGGTCGTCAATATGCAGATGACCGTAGGTTCCTCGGCGTTGTCGCCAAAACGCTTCAAGGCATATGCCCACTCGCCAATATCCGCGAGGAGTGGAACCGACGGTTCACACGGGCAGGAGAATAGCCATACGTCCGCGCCGTGTGGTTTTGCCGGTGGTAGAGCGTCTGGGGAAGATATCTCCAGATGCTCGATACCGAGGCGGACACTGTTCTCGCTCAGATGGGCCATTACGTTCCCTCCGCTGAAGGAGGAACAGATGCACCACCAGCCATTTCTCGCAAGAATTTTGCAAGTCTTCTAATTTCTGAATCGCGGAACGTGACGGTGCAGTCACTGTATCTGCAAATCGTAGAGATGGCAGAACGGCGTTCAAAATTGCCTGCCCCATCAATCACATAGGCGATGCGGTGGCCTTTTCTATAAAGGAGTTTCTGGCGAGACTGAGCTTGACCCGCCTTTCTTTCAATGGTGCTGTTAGTTGTAAACTGGAAACTGACTTCAATAGCACAGCGTTTTCCACTCGGAGCCTCAGCAACCATATCAAAAGTCATGTTTGTTCGGCCGCCTGTCTGACTTATTCCGCCAATATTCTTCTTGGAGAAATCCCAGCGTGGCAACATCGACTGGAGTTCGTGTTTGACGTAATCCTGAGCAAGTTGGCCCATCGCATTGGCGGTTGCCCCGCCCGTGATTCTGCTTACCCAAATGTATCTCTGGCGAACGAATTTGTCGAGAGCCGGCTTATTACCAAGGATGGCGCCGATGATGCACTTGTCGGCAATAACTTGGGGCAACTTCTCATTTGTTGAAGCAGCGCCATGGATCAACAAGGTGATAACATCTTCCATGATGTCGTTGAGGGCACGGCCATCGGCAAGCCCCGAACCGTCAACTGCCAGATGCTTGTTGCTCCAGGCAGTCTCGTCGTCAAGTGTCTTGAAGGCGTACTTGTAGTGCTTGTCTTTCCAAGTGAAGGACATTATGTGTTCTTCAAAGATAGACGGGAGCTTAGTTTTGAACCGCTGAAGCTTCTCGCCGCCGATGTCTGAGAGAATCATTAGATGCTTCAAGAAGAGGTTCGCTGGTAGCTGAGTGGTTTTGGGAAGGATATCTTTCCATGCATGCGGGTGGGAGTCCGCAACATGGAGTAAGCTGATGAACTTTTCTTGTGTCTCTATGAGGTGTGGTATTATGCTCGCATCCTTCTCTTTCTCAGCTAATTCGAGCGGCCAGAAATTGACCGCTTGAGATTTGAGTTCGCTGAATAACCTGCCTTTCGCCATTTTGGGTCACCGTGAGTAAAATCGACAAAGCTACTTTTGCGACAGAACACAATGCGCAAAAAATGCATGCGCATTATGAGATATTATGCTGAGAATGTCAAATAGTGAAGGCTTTGCCCAGAGAATTCGTGGGCGAGCGGGGGAGATGTTGGGTTTTTTTGTTAGCAAAGCTGTGTTTTTTCATTATAATCATCGCTTCATCGGAACTACCGGCTGGCAGTAGTGTTCGAAGATTGCGCTGAACGGTCGGCAAACTGTAATGATAACCGCCTGATGAGGATGCAAGAACAACGATTATGGTCGGATTAGAAGGAACAAGCTGGCAGCAACGATACTCGGCAGCGGGGATTTTTACGCTGCGCTGTAAGATTCTTGATAAGCCGGGGATGTTTGCTAAATTGAGCAACTGCCTGGGGCAGGCTGATGCTAATTTGGGAGAAGTTAGGCTGCTCCGGCTCGAAAAAGATTATAAAATCCGAAACGTTACGGTTCTTGTCAAGAGCAAAGAACAGCTTGACAAACTGCTTGGGCTGATAAAAGCGGTGGATGGTATCGAGCTTCTTGGGGTTGTGGATGAAACGCTTGAAACGCACAGGCGAGGGTCAATCGAGGTTGTCAGCAGGGCGAAACTCGAAAGCCTGACCGATTTGCGAATGGTTTACACTCCCGGTGTTGCTTCGGTCTGCGAGAAGGTACAAACCGGCGCCGACGCAGCGTGGGAATATACGGGCATCTGCAACAGAATCGCTATCGTAACAAACGGCACGGCTGTATTGGGACTTGGTGATATTGGCGTGGTTCCGTCACTTCCGGTAATGGAGGGCAAGGCGTCAATTCTGGCTGAGCTCGTCAAGGTAAATGCCTTTCCGATTCTTGTTGATACGAAAGATGTTGACATGTTTGTCGAGACCGTTGTTCGGATAGCGCCGGGTTTTGCCGCGATACAACTTGAAGATGTTGCGGCACCAGCCTGTTTTGAGATTGAGGACAAACTCAAAGAGCGGCTCAACATTCCCGTTTTTCATGACGACCAGCATGGGACGGCTACGGTGGTTCTGGCGGCAATGATAAACGCGCTGGGCCGGACAAAGAAAGAGGCGGGCAATTGTTCAGCGATTGTTTTAGGAGCCGGAGCGGCGGGGATGGCGGTCAGCAAAATGCTGCTTGAATACGGTATAGGCGATATTGTTGTATACGATTCCACGGGGCCGATTTATCGCGGGCGAAGCGAACGTATGAACCCTTACAAGCAGGAGCTTGCGGAAATTACGAACAAAGAGAATCAGGACTGTCCATTGGCTGAAGGTTTTGCCGGCAAGGACATTTTTATAGGACTGTCACGTCCGAACATGATAAGTAAAGAAATGGTTTCGTCGATGGCCGCCGGGCCTATTGTGCTGCCTTTGGCTAACCCTGCCGGTGAAATAAGTAAGGAAGAGGCGATTGAGGCCGGTGCGGCCATCGCTGCGGATGGGCGTGATATTAACAATGCTTTGGGTTATCCGGGTATCTTCAGAGGTGCTCTCGATGTGCGGGCTGGTGAAATAAATATGGCAATGAAATTGGCCGCCGCCAGGGAACTGGCGCGATTGGCGCATGGGGACAAGCTGCTGCCGGATATGCTGGACCGCGATGTGCACCGCCGGGTTGCCCTCGCAGTGGCAGAGGCTTGGCGGAGTTAGGATGAGTTTGGTCCTGGATGAAATGCAAAGCAGGCTTTTCGTAAAAACGAGACGGCTTATTATTAGTTCTTTGTGTAAGTGGGTTGAATTTTCCACCTAAATTTTAGTACTACCTGTTGAATCCTCCGGCGTTTTACTGTATCGTGCGTAATTTACATTGGGCAATAAGGGTTTAGATAACGCGGGTACAAATGGAACTGATAAAGAAAATCAAAGAGACGGAAGCACAGGCACAGAAGATTAAAGAAGATGCAAAAGCCGATGCCGCCCAGCAAGCGGAGAAGGCGCATCAAAAGAAACAGCAACTGCTGGAAGACGCTGAGCAGCAGCGAAAGGAAGTTATCGAAGTTGCTGTTGCCGAAGCAAAAAAGCAGGGGTTCGAAGAGGCTGAAAAACTTAAGGCGCAGGCCGAAAAGGACCGCCAACAACTGCGTGACAAGACAAAGAGCAGGTTTGATGCGGGAGTGGCTAAAGTAATGGATTACTTGAAAGGTTAAGCATGGCTATTGCCGCTATGGCAAAAGTCGTAATTGTCACGCACAGAACCCAGGCTCAGGATCTGCTTGAGGCACTGCAGAAGCAGGGCATCTGCCAGATACTGAATGCCGAAGAGGCGATGGTCAGCCGGGACCGGCCCGAACTTTGCGCGGTGGCTGAGCGACCAAAGGATTTGGAGCAGGTGCTCAACCAGCTCGAAAAGAGTATCACGTTTCTCAAAGATTACGCAAGGCCGCAGAAAGATTTTGGAGGTGTACTTGGAAGTATGCTTGCCCCTCGTGCCGTTGTTGATGAGGATCTGTACAGCAAAACGGTTTCCGACAAGGCAACGCGGAAGATTGTTGAGCGATGCGAGCAGATTGAGTCGGCCATGGACAAGTTCGAAAGCCAGCGGGAAAGCTTGAACGCGACAGTGGCTATGCTCGCACCCTGGGCGGTGCTGGAAACACCGGTGGAAGAAATCGGTCAACTCACACAGGCGACAGCCATTGCCGGCCTAATCCCAACAATGCATTTCGAGCAGGTACGGCAGCAGTTGGACGAGCTTGGTGCAGCCGTTCAGCAGGTATCAACGGCGAATAATAAACGTGCGTGCCTTGTCGTATGCCTGAAGGAAAAGACCGCGGAGGTGCAGAAGTTGCTGCGGTCGGCTGACTGCGAGCAGGTCAGCTTCGAGCATATGACGGGAACCGCGGCGGAATTGATCGAACAGCATGGCGAAGAACTCAAAGACACGACAGAACAACTGGCCGGCGAAAAGGGGAATGCCGAGGTGCTGGCGAAGGAGCTGCTGAAACTGCGGATTCTTTACGACCATAACAAAAACCTGCTCGACAGAGAGCAGACCAGAAACGCCGCACCGGCAACTGAGTGCACGGTTATCCTGGAAGGCTGGGTCAGAAGAAAAGACCTCGGCCAACTGGAAAAGACGGTGAGTGCATTCGATGCATCGAGTATGACCACGGTTGAACCCGGCGAAGATGAGGAAATACCGGTGGAGATAGAAAATAACAAAGCCATCAGGCCCTTCGAAGTTATCACCCGTCTTTACGGTATGCCGATGCATTTCGAAGTTGATCCGACGGTATTTCTTGCACCGTTCTTCGCGTTGTTTTTCGGGTTGTGCCTCACCGATGCCGGCTACGGCGTTGTCTTGATGGTATTTAGTATATGGCTTATGAAGAAGATTCAGGGTGATAAGAAGCTGCTGCGGATGCTCGTCATATGTTCAGCGGGCACTGTTCTGGCAGGGGCACTTACGGGTGGTTGGTTCGGCGATGCGGTACAGCAGTTCATACCATCGCTTGGGCCTGTTAGAGAGAAAATGATTTGGTTTGACCCCATCAAGAAGCCAATGATGTTTTTTAATTTGTCGCTTATACTTGGGTACATCCATATTATGACCGGGCTGATTATTGCATTTGTTCACAATCTGAAGAGAGGCAAAATCATTGCTGCAATTTTTGACCAGTTCACGTGGCTGGTGATGCTCAATTCGATAGCCGTCCTGATTTTTGTCGGTGGCAAACCGGGAAGGATTTGCGGATATGTTGCAATGTTTCCCGCAGTGATGATTCTTTTGTTCAGCGAGCGTCAAGGTGGCTGGGGCGGCCGATTGGGTATGGGCCTATATAATTTGTTCAGCGCGATATTCTACATGGGAGATGTATTAAGTTATCTGCGGTTAATGGCCCTGGGGATGGTTACGGGGGGGTTGGCAATGGCGATAAACGTTATCGCGAAACTTGTAAGCTATATTCCGTTCGGGATAGGTATTGTACTTGCGATATTAGTATTCGTATGCGGGCATTCGGTAAACCTTGGGTTGAATGCTTTGGGTGCTTTCGTGCACACGTTAAGATTGCAGTACGCCGAGTTTTTCCCGAAGTTCCTTGTTGGCGGGGGCAAATTGTTTGAGCCGCTGGCAAAAAGATATGAATACGTTTATGTGAAAAGATCTGAAGGTGATTCTTAATTGAAGATGGATTCCGGTTTGCAACAACCGACAAATTGAGAATCCGGAAAGGCAGGGTAGTTATGGGCTATGGAATGGCATTGGCATTGTTTGGGGCAGGGTTGGCTGCTTTAACGGCCGGAATCGGTTCGGCAATTGGTATCGGTATCGCCGCCAGAAGTGCGACGGGAGTATTGAGCGAGAAGCCGGAAAGATACGGACAAATGTTCATTATGGTCGTTCTGCCGGGAACGCAGGGACTGTACGGTTTTTTGGGTGCGTTTCTTATTATGCTGAAGATGAATTTCTTCGGCGGCGGCGGAGTCCCTGAAATAAGTATTCCACTCGGATGCCAAATAGTGGCAGCATCTCTGCCAGTTGCCTTTGCCGGTCTTGCCAGTGCTATACACCAGGGCAAGGTTTGTGCAGCCGGAATTCTAATGGCGGCAAAGAGGCCGGAAATGGCATTCAAGGCCGGCGTGATTTACGCGGTTTTAGTTGAACTCTATGCGATGCTTGGCCTTGTCGTAACAATGTTTATCATACTGATGGGAATTAGCTGGCCGATGGTTGCCGCGGCGCTATAAGACAAAAACCTTAAGCAAAGTTCAGTGGATGATAATAGTTATGGAAGCCGAACAGGTTGTAGACAAGATTCTTGCCGACGCGAGGAGCGAAGCGGACAAGATAAGAAAAGATGCAGAAAATAAAGACGCTGAGCAGCAGGTGCTACTGGATAAGCAGCTAAGCGATTACGAGAAACAGACCAAAGCCCTTGCTGGAAAAGCCGCCAATGACACAAAACTGCATCTTCTTGCACGGACGAGAATGGATATTGCCAAGCAGTTCCTTGGAGAGAAAAGGAAGATTCTCGATCACGTCTTCGAAGAGGCCCGCAAGCAGTTAAAGACCCTGCCGAGCGAGCATTACAGGAAGCTTATCACGAAACTTATTCTTGCCGCGGTCGAGACCGGCAATGAAGAAATCATCGTCGACAAGGAAGATTCGCAGATAGACCAGGAATTCGTAAGGGACATAAATCGTCATCTCGGACCCGGCTTCAAAGGCAACCTGCGGCTGGCAGAGGTCAAGGAAGATATCGGAGGCGGGTTCATCCTAAAACGCGGCAGGATAACGAACAACGTTTCGTTCGACGTGATTCTGAACTGCGCACGAGGCGATCTGGAAATTGAATTGGCAAAACAGTTGTTCGAAGACTAAAGCACGGAAATGGCACGAATACAGAATCAAAGAGACTTATGAAGCAGGTATCAGAGCAGGCAGTCCTTGATTTTTACACGTATCCTCCGATCGGTGGTGACGACTGGCGGTACACCTTTCAGAGTGCCAGGGTGCGTGCGCTTGAGATACAGATGCTCAGCCGTGTGGCATTGCAGGATATGGCCAACGCCGAGAATTTTGACCAGGCCCTTGATATGCTTGGCGCAAGCGAGTACACCCCGGCCCAGGGCAGCAGAAGCTTTGCCGAATTGGAGAGTACTTTGCAGCTTCGACGCGCAGCGGTACGGGAACTCTTTGACGCCCTGTGCATCGATGAACCCATTGCAGAACTTTTTAGAACACGCGATGACTTTGCGAATCTGCGTTTGGCCGTCAGGCGGGCTATGGTCGGCAAAGCTATAGGCAGTGACTACAGTAATCAGGGCAATGCCGCCGCTGAAGATTTCGAGCAGGCCTTCGAAGAGCAGGACCGCGCCGGCTCGGAAGTTCTTCCCGATTATATGCGTCAGGCCGCCGAGCAAGCAATTCTGGCCTACTACCAGAAAAAAGACATACGCCAAATCGATTACGCGATCGATGCTTTTCAGGCTCGGTACAATCTCCAAAAAGCCTTCGAACTCGATAGTTTGTTTCTTGTCGGCCTGTTCAGAATACAAACAGACCTGACCAACATACGCACAATGCTACGGCTGAAGTTCACTGAGTCCGAGCAGCGTAAGTGTTTCCTCGACGGCGGCTACGTTGAAATCGAGCGGCTGCAGAGGGGATTGGATACCGGCTATGAGGCACTGGCAGCGTTGTTCTTTGCGACACCTTATTTTCAGGTCGTTGAAACAGGAGCCGGTTACCTGACGTCGAACAGGTCTTTTCTCAAACTCGAACAACAGTGTGAAGAATATATTGCGGGCTATTCGAAGAGCACCTCGCAGATTACAGCCGGTTCTCAGCCGGTCATCGCATATTTATTGCTGAAAGAAGATGAAATCAGAACCGTCAGGCTCATAATGACGGCCAAGAAGAATAACCTGGAGACGAAACTTATTTTGGATCGTATTTCGTGAAGCCTGTTGTGCCACACGTGATATAAAAAGACTATGGAAGGAAAAGTTGCAGTTTTAGGTGATGCCGATTTTGTGATGCCGTTTAAGGCACTGGGGCTTGATACTTTCGGCGTGGGCGAGAAGAGCGGCGACATCGACGAAAATGCCGCGAAGATAATTGAGGGCGGCTACGCGCTTGTGGTCGTTGCTGAGAACATCGCCCCGGCAGCCGAGGCTGCTTTCGCGGCATGTCAGAATCTGCCCGTCCCCTGCGTCATCGTTGTTCCTTTCACCACAGAATCCAAGGGCCATTCGACCAGGGTACTGGGAGAATTGCTCAGGATGTCTACGGGTATCAACATTTTACAGAATGATTGAAAAGGTTTTTCGTAATGAGTGAAACAAAAAAAGCCAGAATAGTAAAAGTTGCCGGTCCCGTTGTTGTTGCAGAGGGTATGACCGGCGCACGAATGTATGACGTTGTCAGGGTAGGCGGGCTTAGCCTCATAGGTGAAATTGTAGAACTTCACGGCGACCTCGCCTCGATACAGGTCTATGAAGAGACAGGGGGCATGGGGCCCGGGGAAGAGGTTGTCAATACCGAAGCGCCTCTTAGTGTCGAGTTGGGGCCCGGGCTGATTGAGAGTATTTATGACGGCATCCAGAGACCCCTTAACCTGCTGTACGAAGTAGAAGGTGACTTCATGAGCAGGGGCAGTTCTATGCCCGGACTCAACAGGGAGAAGAAATGGCACTTCGAGCCGAAGGTGACCAAAGGCAGCAAGGTGGGGCCGGGTGACATCATCGGCCACGTACAGGAAACAAAACTCGTCGTGCATAAAATCATGGTTCCGCCCGGAGTCTCCGGAACGATAAAAAAGATAGCCGAAGGCGATTACACCGTCGTCGAACCGGTTGCGGTCTGTGTTACAGCCGACGGCGGCGAAACAGAACTTAAGCTTATGCAGCAGTGTCCCGTCCGAAGTGCAAGGCCGGTAAAAGACAGACTTTCACCGAACAAAATATTGATTACAGGCCAGCGTGTTATCGATGCCTTCTTCCCAATTGCCAGGGGCGGCACAGCCTGCGTGCCCGGACCTTTCGGAACAGGCAAGACCGTTGTCCAGCATCAGTTGGCCAAATGGGTCGATGCCGACATCGTTGTCTATGTAGGCTGTGGTGAACGCGGGAATGAAATGACCGACGTCCTGACGGAATTTCCGGAACTTATAGACCCCCACAGCGGCGAACCGTTGATGAAACGCTCGGTGCTTATCGCCAACACGTCGAATATGCCGGTGGCAGCCAGGGAGGCTTCCGTTTACACGGGCATCACCATCGCCGAGTACTTCCGCGATATGGGGTATTCGGTTGCCGTGATGGCCGACAGCACAAGCCGCTGGGCAGAAGCAATGCGAGAGATTTCAACACGCCTGGAGGAGATGCCCGCGGAAGAAGGATACCCTGCATATCTCGCGGCCCGAATCGCGGCCTTTTATGAAAGGGCAGGCCGAGTAGAGTGTTCCGGCAGCCCGGACCGCGAAGGCGCCTTATCAATTATCGGTGCTGTCAGTCCTCCCGGCGGCGATCTTTCCGATTCGGTCGTCCAGGCCACACTGCACGTCATAAAGGTCTTCTGGTCACTCAAGGGCGAACTTGCATACCAGAGGCATTTTCCTGCCATCGACTGGCTGACGAGCTACTCCTTCTACAAGGAATATCTCAGCAGCAGCTTCGAGGATAAGCAGCAGGGACAGGAAATGGAGAAGATGACGGTTGAAGCGATGGCCCTGCTGGAAGAGGAATCGCAACTGAGGGAAATAGTTCGGCTTGTCGGTGCCGAATCGCTGTCACCCAAGGAAAGACTGGCCCTTGAAACAGCGCGCTCAATCCGAGAAGACTTTCTGCATCAGAACGCTTTTCACAAAGTTGATACCTACACGTCAATGCCCAAGCAATATGAAATGCTGAAAACGATTTTGCACTTCCACAAAGAGGCTCTGGCCGCGATTGATGCACAGGTCGATACCGCTGCTATTTTCAAACTGGCTGTGCGGGAAGATATCGCAAGGGCGAAATACATCCCACAGGAAGAATTGGAAAGAATCCCCGGAATAAGGAAAATGATTACGGAACAGATAAAGAAATTGTACAGTTCGGCTGTAGTGTGACATGCGTGAAGAAGTTGCCGATGCGATGAGCAAATTGGAGTTAAGATGCTTTCGATAAAAGAATATCAGACAGTGACAAGTGTCGCAGGACCTTTGATGATGGTCGAGATGGTGGATGAAGCAAAGTACGGCCATATTGTCGAAATTGAACTGCCGGACGGTTCGATTCGGCATGGCCAGATTCTGCAGGTTGAAAATGACAAGGTTCTCGTCCAGGTTTTCGAGGGGACCCGCGGAATCGATGCCCATTTGAGCACGATTCGGTTTTTGGCAAAGCCGCTGGAACTGGCGGTTGCACCCGAGATTCTCGGCAGGGTCTTTACCGGCCTCGGTGAACCCAAGGACAACGGTCCGGCCATAATTGCCGAAAAACGCCTCGACATTAACGGTTCGCCCATCAATCCTTATGCAAGGGACTACCCGAACGAATTCATTCAGACCGGCATATCCACAATCGACGGGCTGAACCCGCTTGTTCGCGGCCAGAAGCTGCCGATTTTTTCAGGCTCCGGCCTGCCGCATGACAACGTGACAGCCCAGCTCGCGCGACAGGCAACCGTTCTGGGAAAAGGCGAGGACTTCGCCGTTGTTTTTGCGGCAATGGGAATCACATTCGAGGCTGCGCAGTTCTTCATCAATGACCTGCAGGAAACCGGTGCTATCGAGCGGTCGGTTATGTTCGTGAATCTTGCCAACGACCCGGCCATCGAGCGGATCGCAACACCGAGGTTCGCGCTTACCGCCGCTGAGTACCTTGCCTTTGAACGAGACATGCACGTTCTGGTCATACTCAACGACATGACCAACTACTGCGAGGCCCTTCGAGAAATCAGTGCTGCTCGAAAGGAAGTTCCGGGAAGAAGAGGGTACCCCGGCTATCTCTATACGGACCTGGCAACAGTCTACGAAAGGGCCGGCAGAATCAAGGGCAGGAAAGGTTCCATTACCATGGTGCCGGTGTTGACAATGCCGGAAGACGACAAAACGCATCCGGTTCCGGACCTCACAGGATACATCACCGAGGGACAAATAATCCTGTCGCGGCCGCTGCACAGAAAAGCGGTTTCGCCGCCGGTGGACGTGCTGCCGAGTCTGTCACGACTAAAAGACAAAGGCATCGGCGAAGGAAAAACACGCGAAGACCATGCCGACCTTTATAATCAGCTTTATGCAGCGTATGCCCGGGGCAAGGAAGTGCAGGAGTTGGCTGCTATTATGGGTGAGGCCGCACTTTCGGAAGAAGACAAGAAATACATGACGTTTGCAGACGAATTCGAGGCCAGGTATGTTTCGCAGGGCTATTACGAAAACCGAACGATAGAAGAAACGCTCAATCTCGGCTGGGAACTGCTGAGCATGTTCGAGAACGTCGAACTCAAGCGAATCGATGTAAAACTCATCGAGAAGTATATGCCGAAGTTCCGCGAGAAAACCGACGTCACCAGGCAACAGAAGGAATCGGATTAAATGCTGAACGTAAACGCCACGCGTATGGAATTGCTGCGATTGCGAAAGCGAGTCGCCCTTGCCACCAGGGGACATCGGCTGCTCAGCGAAAAACGAGATGAGATTTCGAGGAATCTCATTCGAATCGCCCGGTTGATTCAGCCCCTGAGAAAACGGGTCGAAAAAGAGCTTCTTGAAACATGCCGACGGTTTATGCTTGCCCATGCCGTGATGGAGCCTGAGGACACAAAGGCCGCTCTCGAGGTTCCCACAAAGAAATTCAGCCTGACCGTCGACTTTGCCAAGGTGATGAACGTAACTGTTCCGCACCTGATGAAGGAAATATCAGGCGAAATCATCTGCTACGGTTTCGCAACGACCTCAGGTGAAATGGATGTGGCTTTGATGACCCTGGAAAAAGCGTTCGACAGTCTCATCGAACTGGCCGAAAAGGAAAAACAGGCGCGCCTTCTCGCAACTGAACTGCAGATGACACGGCGGCGAGTCAATGTGCTCGAACACGTCGTAATTCCGGAACTTAGAGAAACCATCAGGTTTATTTTCGACAAGCTTGCCGAAGCCGAACGCGACAACACCAGCAGGCTCATGAAAATCACTGATATTATCAGGGCTTAAATTCGGTTTTCCCATCGACCAATCACTACGTAAACTTGTAACCGCAGTTGTCGCAGAACTTCGCGTCCGGGTCATTAAGCTCGTTACACTTCAGGCATGATTTTATCTTTGCCAATGCCACGCCGCAATTGTCGCAGAACTTTGCGTCCTCATCGACCAGTTCATTGCACTTGTGGCAGCGGAGTTTTGTCACCTTCGATCCAACACCAACACCGCCCGCCGCCAGCCCTTCACCTATCGCCGAAGCCACCGCCTTTACACCATCTTTGGTACCATTTGCCATATAGTTGAAGGTGTCCTTGCCGACCGGCGCAATCTCCCCCGCCACATACCGCGCCACCTTGCCCATGTAGCCGAATTTGCAAAGTATCAAGCCGACAACAATAATTGGTCCTCCAAGAAAAACGCACCAGAAGTACCGCGGCGGCTCGAAAGTACGAAAAGTCGAGAAGAAGCTGACCATGCCAATCACAACGAAAAGCAGCCCGACTAACAACACAACAGGGCCAAGAACCCGAAAAATATTTCGCAAACCGCCATGACCCTGATCAATTTTTTCTTCTTCCATAATATTCTCTCGAAAATAACACATCGTCTCCAGCAATATACGCCCTGCAGGTTTCTTTCTTGCGCAAAATCGAAATAAATAAACGCCGGCCTGGTGTCTTGCCTGTACTGGTTCAGCGTGAATTGGACAAATCCACTTCGCTGTTAAGAGACTGCCTTGCCTTCGGCAAGGAGGTTTTTTTAAGGCATAAGAAAGCTCTGAATTGTCGTAGCAATTCGTAAAATGGGATGGCAGATGTATAACTGCCACCCCAACGACAATTCGTCGCCTCGAGTTGGTTTGTTTGCCATGTCCATTTTGCTTCTTTGATTTACATACTAACTCAAATTCAAGAAATGTCCAATTCCGACTGAAGCATTACAGATATAGAACTGATTGATTTGCTCGCAAAATTGGATGAAGACAACGTAGCTATGTTGCCGGAGGGGAATTCGGCGATTTTGGCCTTTACCGGGCGGTTGTGACTGGTGATAATATCGCCATGAAAAAGGCGTTAGGACATTTGGCGAATACGGACAAAAACCGCATGAAGCGAGAGAGCGGATTTGTAAGGCGAAGATTGAGAGCTTTGCTTAGCCACAGGATGGCACAAAAAAAGACAGAAAGGCGAATAGATATTCAGGAGGGGACGTGAGCTTTTTATATAGATGGTATAATCATTGTCGGGCAATATTATGAAAAACTATGTAAACAATGCGATAATGGCTCTGGGCCTAATGACGGTTCTTCTGGGCTGCAAAAAGGATACCAACACTGCCTATAATGCGAAATCATTGCGGATAGACGGCCGATACAAACAAGAGATCGATTTCGATATTATAGGGATACAGATTCCGATCAAACAGGAAAATACATTCATTCGTATCGACGGTTCAGTCTCAGATATCGAAAAGCACCAGGAAGTTTTACTAAGAGAGCTTGGTATTGTACCCAAAAACATAATCTATACAAATCCTGCTGAAAATGGACGACAACTGTACCTAACCTTCGCAGATGGAAAGAGATGTAGTTTCATCTGGGTAGTAAAACACTCAGACGACCAGGTTACGCAAGTAAGAATCGAACATGAGAAGTATCACGCACTCTGCCGAATCTCGCCGAAGGATATTTCGCTTCTATCAGGGAAAATCAAGGAGAACGGCTTCAATATCGACTTGCGCGATTATGATGAAGAACTATCCGCTACCGTCGTTGAAGTACTCAGTCTCCATTTGTTAGGGGTCCCGTTCGCTCAAATCTCGGGATCAGAACTGATCGAGCAAGCGAAGAACATTTTGGTCGCCAGCTATGTCAAACCAGTCGCTCGCGCAGAGGCGAACCAGGTCAAGGATTTGGCGAAAGTGGGGAAATGAGTTGAGTTGGTGCAAAAAGGCTTGACGAAAAGGCTCAGAGCGGGTAAAAAAGCCGTACGCCGCGGATGTGGCGGAATTGGCAGACGCGCAGGCTTCAGGTGCCTGTGGGCTTAGGCCCGTGGAGGTTCGAGTCCTCTCATCCGCAATAATCCTTATTTGTAGGGGCTTGTAAAGATTTTCTGCGCCAACACTCAGGGCTTTAGGGCTGGTGAGCGGGCTGGAGGGCATAGATAGTGCGTTTTTGGCCCTGAATTGGGGTGCAGCCACTGTATTTAACGGAAATTGTGCACACGGGCCGATAATTACTATATGCTGGAAATCGTCAAAAATCTCGAACGGATTGGGACTGAATCGGAACCCAAAATAGTCATCGCCGCAGCAATCGCCGCTGTGCTGGTGGGGTTGTTTCTATGGCTTGGGGGGCTGGGGCTGAAGAGGCTGCTCGTTATAGTAGTGGGGGCAGTTGGCGGCGGAATTTGCGCATTTTTCTTTGTTCCTGAAAAGCCCCTGGACATTGGTATCTTAGCGGTAGCCGGTGCCGTTGCGGCATCGATTTTCGAACGAGCGTTTATCACGATGCTTGCGGCGGCGCTCGCGGCCATTGCCGGTTTCGTGGTACTTTCCGACATCTACAAAATCGGCCTTGAAGAAGGTTTGAAAAATGCCTATTCGGCTATGCCGGTACAGGCGTGGGTAATTATCGGGGTGCTGGCGCTGGCTTTCATAATTGGCGGATTCTATGTATGGAAACTTGTTTCAGTTCTGTGCTGCGCATTTATCGGGACGCTGCTGATTTTTGCAGGGATGATTTTATTAGTGTCGAACAAGGGCGCTGCGCCCACGGCCGCCATATCAGCACGAAGTGCCTTTTACGCTGTCGTCTTTGGCGGGATGATTGCTTTTGGCAGCGTTGTTCAGTTGCTGTTCTGCAAACGTCCGCGTAAAGCGGTGACCGCAAAAGAACCGGCACAAAAAGAGCAAACAAAAGAAGCGGTGAAAAAACCGGCGAGTTGGCGAACGAGCTAACCGCCTAATAAAGGCCATAATTAAATGTGTCGCAGTACAGATATGAGACGCTATAAGAAACTGTAGGAGAAACGTGATGGATTGTATCACTGTCCTCGCTCAGGCAGTTGAGACTACAACGCAGGCAGGCGATGAAGCAGTTGTTCCGCTGGATATTATCTGGGACCATATTACGTCGCTCGGTTTCCTCGAGGCCCTGACGTTCATATCCTTCGGGGCGGTATGCCTCATGTACGGCTGGCGTGTTTTCAAGGTGTTGGTGGTAATCAGCTTTGCACTGCTGGGGCTTGGCATAGGGCTGGTGGTTGGTGGAAAAATCATGGGCGAGAACAACCAGATATGGACCGGCTTGATAGGACTGGTCTTGTTGGCCGGCGTGTCGCTGCCGCTGATGCGCTACGCGGTTAGTATACTCGGAGCCATCGCCGGAGGAGTTGTCACGTCCGGGATATGGTACGGCTGCGGGCTTACCGAGAAGTATATCTGGGCAGGTGCCCTGATAGGAATTATTGCCGGTGGAATGATTTCGTTTATCGTCTTTAAGGTTGCCATAATGCTGTTCTCCAGCCTGGGCGGGAGCACTTTGATGGTTGTGGGGATTCTGGCACTGCTCTACCAATATCAACCAACCCATGAGCAGGTGGAATACGTTGTGTTCAAGAACAAGTGGTTTCTACCGCTCGCCCTGATGGCACCTACGGCTATTGGTCTGCTCATACAAAACAGCTTTGTCAAGCGTTCGAAAGAATGGGAAGTCTGACGCTGCGCGCCTTTCCAAAGGCCCATCCGTGTTGGCATACGTGCTCTGATTCGCCCTGACTGCTATTGAAAATGCAGCATTAAACCTGTTTTACCGCGTCAAAACGGCAATCATTTTCAATCGATAGCCGCCGGCTCTTGACGGGGGGCCGTTTTTCTGCGATAATCCCGGTTTTTGCTATCCAGCTTAAAAGGGGTAAACGCCGTGCCGCACAAAATCATATCGAAAATCAGCCTCAGCAAGGACGTTTTTAGTGCGGAGGTGGAAGCGCCTCTCATTGCCCAGGCAAGAAAGCCCGGGCAGTTCGTAATAGTCAGCATCAGTGAGGAATACAGTGAACGTATACCGCTGACGATTGCCGATGCGGACGCGAAGCGTGGTACAATTCGGCTGATATGGCAGCGTGTCGGCAAAACCACCTGCGAATTGGCTGACATGCGTGTTGGTGGGGAAATCGCCGTCGTTGTTGGGCCTTTGGGAAAACCAACGCATGTAGAAAAATTCGGCACCGTGGTTTGTGTCGGCGGCGGGATAGGCAACGCCCCGCTGCTGCCTATCATCCGGGCACTGAAGCAGGCAGGCAATAAGGTCATAAGTATTATTGGAGCGCGAACGAAAGAATTGCTTATCCTTGAAGCCGAGTTTACTCAAGCAAGTGACGAAATAGTAGTTACAACGGATGACGGTTCCTATGGTCGCAAGGCACTGGTGACTGTGCCGTTGAAGGAAGTCTGTGAGCGCGGGTCAAAACCGGACAAGGCTTTTGTAATAGGTCCTGCGATAATGATGAAGTTCTGCTGTGAGGTGACAAAGCAGTATAGTGTGCCGACGGAGGTGTCACTCAATACTATCATGGTTGACGGCACGGGAATGTGCGGCGGCTGCCGGATCGAGTACGACGGCAAGCCCAAGTTTGTTTGTGTTGACGGGCCGGAATTCGACGGCCATAAGGTGAACTTCGACCTGATGATGAAAAGGCTCAGTGCCTACAAAAATCAGGAACAGCAAACATACGAATCATATAAGAAACACAGGTGCAGGATAGGTCTCGATTCATAGCCGGCCGATACCGGTCGGTTTAGCAGTGACATCCGCCTGCAACGAAGAATGCATAGGGGAATTATTAGCGTGACAGAAAAAGAGGAACAGGAAATGCTGCAGCAGTTGCTTGAAAAGGACAAGCAAGGACAACTCAGACCAGGTGACAGATATGCGATTGCCCCGCAGGCAATGCCGGAGCAGGATGCTGTTATTAGAAGGTCCAACGTAAAAGAGGTGGCAACAGGGTATACGGAAACGCAGGCAAGGCTTGAGGCTATGCGATGCCTTCAGTGCAAAAAACCTTTATGTGTGCAAGGCTGTCCGGTAGGAATCCGAATAAAGGATTTTGTTGGTGCTATTGCCGAGGGCGACTACAAACAGGCGATAGAAATCATTCGGGAGAATTCACTATTGCCGGCGGTTTGCGGCAGGGTGTGCCCACAGGAAGTGCAGTGCCAGGAGAAGTGCGTGGTTGGGCTGAAGTTCAAGGACCCGACCAAGGCGGTCTCTATCGGCAGACTGGAGAGATTCGTGGCGGACCTGGATTTGGGCAGGGAAGGTGTTCCTGCTGTTGCCGCGGATACCGGCATGAAGGTTGCCGTAATCGGTTCGGGACCCGGGGGCATTGTCGCGGCTTCGGATGCGAGAAGAGCGGGCCATGACGTAACCATTTTCGAGGCGTTCCATAAACCAGGCGGAGTGATGGTCTACGGGATTCCGGAGTTCAGACTGCCAAAGAGTATCGTGCAGGAGCAAATCGATACACTGACCAAAATGGGCGTTAAGATTGTCTGCAACTTTGTGGTGGGCAGGACCAAAACGATAGACCAGCTTATGAAAGAAGACGGTTTTGATGCTGTTTATATCGGCGTCGGCGCCGGATTGCCGAGCTTTATGGGAATTGATGGCGAGAGCCTGATTGGGGTATACAGCGCCAACGAATATCTTACCAGGTCAAATCTGATGAAGGCCTATAAGTTTGGCAAAGGGGCCGATACACCGATAGCTATATCAAGCAAGGTTGCCGTGGTCGGCGGCGGTAACGTGGCGATGGATTCTGCGAGAACTGCGTTACGCCTCGGTGCCGAGAAGGTCTACCTTATTTACCGCAGGAGCGAAAAGGAAATGCCTGCGCGAATCGAAGAAGTGCATCACGCAAAAGAAGAGGGCGTGGAGTTTCATCTTCTGCAGAACCCTAAGCGGATAATTGGTGACCAGAACAGTCGGGTGACATCGGTCGAGTGTTTGAAGTACGAGCTTGGTGAGCCGGATGATTCGGGCAGGCGAAGACCTCTTCCGATAGAAGGCTCGGAATTTAATATCGACGTGGACACGATTATTATCGCGATAGGTAACAAGGCCAACCCGCTGATAAGGCAAACAACGCAGGGGCTGGAGTTCAACAAATGGGGTAACATCGTTGTTGACGACGACTGCAGGACTTCGCTTGAAGGTGTCTATGCAGGCGGTGACATTGTTCTCGGTGCGGCAACGGTAATTCTGGCTATGGGTCAGGGCAGAACCGCGGCGGCAGGCATAAACAATTATCTGGCGCAAAAGAAGAAACGTTAAGAGGTATCCGGTTCATATTCGGCACAGGATAAGTGAATAGATTTGAAATGTCAGACGTTCTCAGCACAAAGCAATGTAACTGGCAATTGCCAGGATGAGAATTCGCTTTTTGTTGATTGTGAACGGAAGCCAGATTTCATTGTAAAAGCTTTTCATGATGGTCATCTTTTATCCCCAATTTGGCTGACACTGCTCTATTTGTTAAGTTTTATTATAACCTGTAAGCACACCAAAAGGCAAGAAAAAAATGCTCCTGCCGGCAATAATCCCTTATCTGGCAAAAGGTTATGTATCGTGTGTCCGCATTTTTTTTTCGTGCTTGTCAGGCGAGTTTACGCGCAGCTTCTGCCATAAGCAGGCTGATGGGCATTCGCTGGGGACACTGTCTTTCGGCAGATTGGTAGTCGGTTGTAAGCAGGCATTCTCTTACACGAGTGGGTAAGCCGGCGAAAAGCCGCATAGCGGTGTTTTTTTCATCATAGCGGTTATAGTACATCATATAACGCATGATGTCACTGACATAAGGCATTTGCGGCAGGGCGGCGTCGCAGATGTGTGCACATCCGGCACAGTATTCGCTGCAGGTGTCGCCGGCAATTTGCCGGAAAACGTCCATGTCCTGCGATGTAAGCTTCGTTTTGTCCAGCGCAACGGCAATGTTCTCTTTCAGTTCCCTGACGTTACCTCGTCCCACGCAAACGGAGCTGATTCTTTTGTCTTGCATAACCACCTTGATTTTGGCCTGGGCAACGGTAAGGCCCCGCTTGATGAAGTGGTCGGTGAGCCTTCTATCCTCTTCGCTCGTAATCTTCTGGCCGCGAACGGTCTTCATAGCGGTCAGGCCGATGCCCGCCTTATAGCAGGCATCGATAGCAGCCTGCATCCTGGGATTCTGCATTTCCCGGAAATTGTATTTTACCAGGACTGCGTCAATCCAGTTGACTTTGGCGACGGCGGAAAGGCACCGTGCCATGTTCTTGTGTGTGCTGACGCCAAAGAAGCGAATCAGGCCTCTTTTTTTGGCACTTTCGCCCCATTGTTTCAGTTCGTCGGTCAATCTCGAAGGGTCTGAGAGTCCGTGAACACCGTAATACAGGTCGATATACTTCGTGTTCATTCTCCTGAGTGATTCCTGCAGGCGTTTTTCAATGTTGGCGATGTTTTTTGCATCGGAAGCCTTACTGGTAATGAACAGGTTCTTTCGCACCTTCGGGTTTCTGGAAAGGAATTTCCCTATGCCAAGTTCGCTGTTTCCACCTGCATAGGAATAGGCCGAGTCCCAGTAGTTAACGCCCCATTTGAGGCTCTCTATTAAGGCAGCCTGATTGTCCATTACGTTGAACATTGTCCCAAGCGACAAACACGGCACCTCTACGGGCACGGGACCTTTATCGCTCGGCTGGGTAAGCTTTCCCAGCTTTCGTCTCGGCACCGTGACATGATGCGGCTTTTGCGTTTTTGCCGGAGTAGTCGGCTGATTAGGTTCTGCGAATACTTCGCTGCCGGTGACAACGGAACCCAGTCCGGCAGCACCGACTGCCTTGAGGAAGTTTCTCCTGTTGATTTCGTTTTGTTTCATGACGACCGACCCCCAAAATGCTTACTTTTAGAGTAGCAGTTTGTGATTTGTGTTTCTTGTTTCACCATCGGCTGAGACTCTTATGGCCCTTTTACCGCTGACGGGACATTCATGTTCGCAAATGCCGCAGCCGATGCATTTTTCGATGTCGACGTATGGTTTTTTAAGTTTAATCTGTATCTCGATTTTGGCTGCCTGCACGACCAGGCCTGTAATGTCGTCGTCGGCGATTTCTATGGCGCTTTGCGTATTGGCTGTTATTCTGCGGCGTTCGTTATCAGCAAAGAGACAATAATAATCACCTGTTGCAAAGCTGCCGGGTGTGAGGCTGCCTTCAACAATTTCTATTATTGTAGCATCAGCGTGGTCGATAGTAAAGACGCCGTTTCTGATTGTTTCATAATACTGCTGTGTGTAGATTGCCTTTGGGCTGACGGGGCAGTTTTCCTGGCATACGATACATGCTCTGCCCATCGCCCAGGGCAGGCATCTGGAGCGATCCACAAAAGCTGTCCCCAGCCTGATAGGACCGAGGTCGGCAAAATCGTCTGTTCCAAGCTTTTCGGCGAGGCTGATTGGCCTGATTGCGGAAGTAGGACAGACCTGGCCGCAGGCGACGCAATTCAATTGACAGCCGCTGGAGCCGATTCGATTGTTCAGGACGGGGGTCCAGAGATTTTCCAGACCGCCTTCGATGCCTGCCGGCTGAATCACGTTGGTTGGGCATACGCGCATACACTGGCCGCACTTGATGCACCGCTTTAGAAACTGCGGCTCCGGCAGTGCTCCGGGAGGGCGAATTGTTTTGTGGAGCCAGTTGCCGCCCAGCCCGCCGCTAAGTTGCAAGGCCGGCGCAGCGATGATACCGCCGACAAGCGAAAGGGCAAAACCCCTTCGGGATATGTCGGGGCCTGCTATCTCGCCTGCAGGTGAGGGTTTTGTTTGATAGCTTATAAGCTCATGTTCACAGTCGTGGCGGCAGTTAAAACACAACACGCACTCGCTTATCCTTATCGTACCGGCGGGTTCGCATCCACCTTCGCACGCACGTTCGCAGAAGCGGCAATCGATGCACCGGCTCTTGTCCCTGCCGATTCGCCAGATGGCAAAACGGGCGAGCAGGGCGAACAATGCGCCGAGCGGACAGATGAATCTGCAGTAGAACCGCGGTATGATGAGGTTGAGCAGAACGGCGCCAAGAAATATGGCCAATATCAGCCACGCCCCTTCATAAAACCTTTGTGTTACAGACGTGACAAAGGCGGCTCTATCTGCGATTGGCAGCAGTACGAGATTGACCGAGCGGGTTATCAGCGCTATGGGGTCGAGCAGACCCGTTTGCAATGTAGCTGAAATCGGTGGTAACGCCGCCATGCCCAGCATAGCTGCAAGTATGAAGTATTTTATTCGCTGTGCCTTTCGATATTTATTAAGCTGGATTTTTTTCGCAGCGGGGCTTTTTCGATGCGCAAGGAAACCCACAAAGTGATGCAGTGAACCAAAGGGACAGACCCAACCGCAGAAGAATCGGCCGAATATTATTGTCAGTACAACTGTTGCCAGTGCCCACAAGAGGCCCCGGTAGAGCGAATGTTCAGTCAGAATCGTACCGATTGCGACAAGTGGGTCAAGCTGGAGGAACCAGTTGACCGGCCAGGCCCTTAGCTGCCAGAAGCTTTGGCCTGCGGTTGTGACTATGCAGAACCAGAGGAAAAAAGTGAAAAAGAAAACCTGGCTTATTCTTCGGACGGTTACTATTTTCATAATCTTGGTTTTTCAGGTTACAGTGACGACTTTTGGTTTCAGCGATTGATAATCGATAGTTCCCGAACCGGCTTTTTCGGCTTTAGCAAGATAAGGCAGGTCCCGAGGTTTCAGTCCCAGCAGCGTGCAGGCGTATGCGTCGGCAGCAACCTGGTCGCAGCTTGCAATGAGAGTATTGGTTCTTTTCAGGTCCGAGAGCGAGCCTCCCGTCGGGCCGTTGGTCATCATAACCTCTGTGGCATCGAGTATCACGAGCGTTGGTTTTACCATCATTGAAAGTTCTGCAATAATAGTGTTTATGTCCTGATGAAAGACGTTGCGTCTGCCGCCCAGCAGGCCATACCAATTCTTCATCGCCATCGATGCGCCGCTTCTGCTGTGATGCTTTACCGGAGCAATTCCTATGAGTTTATCCGCATTTTCGAGCGGCTCAGAAAAGACGGGCCAGTTTTTTATCAGTCTGCCACCTGTCAGGGTCGTTGGTCTGAAGAATCGTTTTTTGGGAAACACCACCTTTGCGCCGGATTCATCGGCGGCCTCGGCGATGCCGCTGATTGAAAAACAACTGGCAGGGTCATTGATGGGATTATCGGTAACAAGGACACGTTTTGCACCGGCGGCATAGCAGAGTTTCACAACCGCGGCGATGAGTTCGGGATTTGTCGTGGCGCCGAGCATCGGCGGTGATGCAAAGGCGACGTTAGGCTTTATGACGACTGTTTCGTTTGGCTTGATGAACCTTGCGATTCCGCCAAGGAGTTCTATCGCCTTGTTGACCGTCTTTATCCTGTTGGCGCCGCTGATAATACTCATTGTGTTGTGAGTCTGAACGGGTACAGAGAAATCCGCCAGTGTTACGAGGTCTTTGGTACCGGTGTCGGCTTTGGGGCCTCTTGAGTCGTAGAGCAGGTATGAAGCTGCGCCGGCGGCGGCGACGGCAAGGCCGGCCTTTGCCGAGCGTCGGAGAAACTGCCTTCTTGCAATGTTCGGGGTTTCCTGCCATGTCATCGCTGGGTTACTCCCATTGATCCGACGAGTTTCTTATGCAGGATAAGCGCCATTTGCTCTGCCGTTTTTTGGTCTTCTGCTTCGTGTATACCTCCGACGAATGGTCCGATTGCAAAAACGATTTCAGTAGTATTGTAGAAATCAACGGCTCGAGCACCAAAATTGACTTTTGTCTGCTTTGCCGTACCACCATTTTCGATGAGGAAATTATAATAGTTTTCCGCGACCTGCTGCGCACTGCCGCTGCCGGGGCGCTTGCTGAAAAAGGCGGTGAGAGTTTGATTGCCGATGCGGTAGCGGGCGGTGAAGGTGTTAGTTAATCCTTCATATCCGAAAGTGTCGGTCAGGTAAAGTTTGATGCTCAAAGGAATGATATTATCCGTTGGCAGAAATCTGATGTCTTCAACTGAAGTAATTTTGCCGGCATCGAGATGGCCTGGGATGTTGTTGGCAAGTTCTGTTACGACATTGGGCAGTTCGTCCAGTTGTGCCGAGCATATCGCCTCTATGTAATACCTGCCGTGGACGATGTACAGTGCGTTGGTGGTCCTGTATCCAAACTGTGCATCTCTTAGTACCTGCGCATCAGGTCTTACCTGTCTGCTGTAAACCGAGAAGGCATTTCTGGTATTCTGCATATCGTAGACGTAAAGCTCTATCGAAATCTCCCTGTGCAATTTGCCTGTGAATCGCCGGCTGCGCAGTTCTTTGAACCCGGCGTCGGTGTAGAAAGTGGCCTTGCCGTCGATTTTTTCGTACAGATTTTCTTCCGTGTATGTCTCGGTTTGCGAAAACGGCTCAAATCCCGAAGGAGCCATCGAACTTAGAACATCGGCAGAATCTTTTACGTCGGTCGGCTGGGAGGCCTGCTTTATGAATATGCCCATGGCGATCAGGAGAAGTACCGCAAGCAGGCAGATACTTATGGCCGATTCAACGGGTTTTGGGCGAGCAGACATCGAATTCATTTGCCAATCCCGGTAACATATTTTACTTGACCGTCAAACACAAACCGATTATATTGAGTTTATGTGTCAAGGTCAATAAATGAACAAGTTTCATGGTCTTTGTGAAAGTATTGCAGCCTAAGACTGTGGTTTAAGTGCTTCTACAAGCGAAGAAGGAGACTGAAAATGAGTGAATGTTTGCAGGTTGTTGGGTTTTGGTCACCGGGACCCGTTGAGATAGTAGTTATCCTTGTCGTTGCTCTTCTTTTGTTCGGCAGGCGTCTTCCGGAAATTGCGCGGAACATAGGCAAGAGCCTTACGGAATTCAAAAAGGGCATCAACGAGGCCAAGGAAACCAAGGATGAAGTTACCAGTGAATTCCACAAAATGACAGATGACCTGAAGAAAGAAGTTCGAGACAGCGCCGGTCTTGACGATCTGGATAAAGACAAGAACCACGACTGATATTTTTGTTCCGGAGCCTTTCGGCTTCGAACCCACCGATAAAAAATGGGCGATGCCAAGAAGAAAACGGAACCAATCGATACGACGATGAGTCTGGGTGACCACCTCGAGGAACTGCGAACGCGATTGATTTACGCGTTGGCGGGACTGGTCCTGGCGGCGATACTCTGCCTCGTGTTCGGTTCAAGAATTATCGCGTTTATCGAGAGACCTTATATTCACGTGATGGGCGTCGAAGCCCGCCTTCAAACACTTGCTCCGACGGACGGCTTTGTAAGTTACGTGAAAATCTCGCTCATATCGGGACTTATCATTTCGTCGCCATGGGTATTCTATCACTTGTGGATGTTTGTGGCAGCCGGGCTTTATCCTCAGGAAAGACGCTATGTGCGTCTTGCAACGCCGTTCTCTGCGATACTGTTCATTTCAGGCGCGATGTTTTTTATCATTGTCGTTGCACCGCTGACGCTTGGTTTTCTCGTGAAGTTCAATCAGGGTGTTCTTGGGATTGCTTCTCGTTTTACATTCGGCAACTATATCTCCTTTGTCACCATGCTGATGCTGGTTTTCGGTCTCGCTTTTCAGACTCCTATAGCGATTTTTGTTTTGAATAAAACGGGTTTGGTTTCGTTGGAGGCCTTAAAACACTCTCGAAAATTCGTGGTGCTGGCAATCTTTATAATAGCAGCGATGGCTACACCACCCGATGTCGTTTCGCAGGTAACATTGGCTATTCCGTTATACCTGCTTTTCGAGTTGGGCGTATTCTTGTGTTACCTTTCGGGTCGAAAGAAGAAAAACAGTTAAAACCCGGTGACAACACAATGCCTAAAAGTAAAAATACAGCGGGATTGTGAATACAACCTTAGGATTCGAGGTTTTTGCAGGGGCCGGGCACATGCTGACGCTTGTCAATACGAACATGATGCAGCCTCCAATAGGACCGATTGGTCTGGACTACATCGCCACATCAGTCCGCCAGGCCGGTATCGAGCTTGATATTGTCGATTTGTGTTTGAGCGACGACCCGCAGATTGCGCTGCGGAGTTATTTTGACAGCCATAACCCCGAGCTTGTGGGACTTTCGTTTCGCAACGTGGACGATTCTTTTTGGCCCAGCGCCGAATCCTTTTTGCCAAAACTGGCGGCTACCGTTGGCACCATAAGGACTCTTACCGATGCGGCCATCGTTATCGGCGGGGTGGGCTTTTCAATCTTTGCCGAACAGATACTTGAATACACCGGTGCGGACTTTGGTGTTGCCGGCGACGGCGAGCAGGCAATTGTTTCACTTCTTGAGCAAATAGGCTCGAGGCGACAGTTCGAAAAGGTGGCCGGTTTAATCTGGCGTGACAATGGGGAGATACACTTCAATAAGCCGGTCTGGCACGAACCGCTTTCTCTGCCCACCAGCCGGGACGCCATCGATAATCTCGCCTATTTCAACAGGGGCGGCCAGTGCGGAATTGAAACCAAGCGAGGCTGCAACAGAAGGTGTATTTATTGTGCTGATTCTCTATCGAAAGGAACTGCGCTGAGACTGCGGCGTCCCCACGAGGTGGCAGATGAAGTCGAGACATTGCTGGCTGCGCGAATCGACGTGTTTCATCTGTGCGACTCGGAGTTCAATGTCCCCGGAGCCCATGCGCTGGCAATCTGTGAGGAATTCAACAGACGCCGCCTCGGTGACAGGATGCGCTGGTATACCTATATGGCGGTTGTCCCTTTCGATAACGAACTTGCCGAGGCGATGAGCAGGGCAGGTTGTGTGGGGATTGATTTTACGGGCGATTCGGCCAGTCCTTTAATGCTGAGGACTTACCGCCAGAAGCATCTTGTCGCCGACATAGCATCGGCAGTGCGTTTGTGCCGAACTCACGGCATAACCGTTATGATAGATTTGCTGTTGGGAGGCCCGGGCGAAACACCCGAAACAGCCGCTGAGACAATAGAGTTCATCAGGCACATTGAGCCTGATTGTGCCGGTGCGGCTTTGGGGGTAAGGGTTTACCCGGGTACGGAAATGGGACGTATCGTTGCCGCCGAGGGCCGGGCGGAGAGTAATCCGAATATACGCAGAAACTATACAGGCCCTGTAAACCTGCTGAAACCAACATTTTACATATCCCGTGAACTGGGGGAAAAGCCGGCAAGGCTCATAAAAGACATCATTGCCGGCGACAAGCGGTTCTTCGAGCCGATGGAGCAGACGCCCGCTGAGACTCAACTTTCCACCGATCACAACTATAACGACAACACCCGCCTGCTGGAATTGATTAACAGCGGTGCCCGCGGTGCGTACTGGGACATGCTGCGCAGAATTACGGGTAAATAAGTGGAACCTAATCGAGAATAACCTCGTCTTTGTATTGCGGCACCGTCACGTCCCAGCCGGTCTTGTTATGAACGAAGTCGCCGAAACTTTGAGCACTTTTGGATTCACCGTGCACGACGAACAGTTTTCTGGGGGCTTTTTTCAGCTTGCTCAGCCAGTTGAAAAGCTCATTCCTGTCGGCGTGTGCCGAAAAACCGGCTATTTTCACCACCTTTGCCTTCACTGGATATTGTTCGCCGAGTATCCGCACCTTTTTGGCGCCTTCGGTAATCAGCCTGCCAAGTGTACCCTCGGCCTGGTATCCCACGAACATAATCGTGCTCTCCGGTCTTGTAATATTATTAACCAGATGGTGTTTGATGCGCCCACCCGTGCACATCCCGGAGCCGGCGATAACCATAATGGTACCCTTGATGTGATTTATGGCCTTGGACTGGGCGGTTGTTTGAATAACCGTCAGCCCCGGAAACTTAAAGGGAGATTCGTTTTCCTGAACCAACTCCGTCATCTCGGCATCGAACAGTTCGCTGTGACCCTGAAAAATCTTTGTAATCTTCGCAGCCATAGGGCTGTCCAGAAAAACCATCAAGTGCGGTATTGCGTCTTCCACCAGCAGTTCATTTATATAATACAGAATTTCCTGTGAGCGTTCCAGTGCGAAGCTCGGGGTAATTATGTTACCGCCGGCTTTTTCGGTGGAGTTAATCACGTCGGCTATCGCTGTTTTTATATCCTGCTTTTGTCCATGAACCCTGTCACCGTATGTGGATTCGATGAGAACGTAGTCCGCCTCGTCGAACACCGTCGGATCGCACACGATAGGCCTGTCGGGCCTTCCCATGTCACCTGAAAAGATGATGATTCTCTCCTGCCCGTCCCGGCGGACTTTCACCCTTATGATGGCCGAACCGAGGACATGGCCTGCATCATAGAACGTTGCCTCGACGCCGCTGCCGAACTGAAGTGCCTCTCCGTACTCGACGGGGGAAAACAACGACAAACATGCCTCGGCTTCGGCAGTTGTGTAGAGCGGAACATCAGGAAACTTGCCCTTACGGCCCTGGCGCTCATGCCTCTTACGCTTATGCTCGGCATCCTCTTCCTGGATGTGTGCCGAATCCAGCAGTATTACCATGGCGATTTCGGCGGTGGCTTTGGTGCAATAAATTTTGCCCGTGAAACCTTCCCTAACCAGCTTCGGCAGCAGCCCGCAGTGGTCCAGGTGCGCATGTGTTAAAAGAACGGAATCTATACTTTTTGCCGGAATCGGAAACGTATCCCAGTTTCGTTCTTTGAAATGGCGCTCCTGATACAATCCGCAGTCCACAAGAATTCGCACACCATTGGCTTCGAGAAGATGACGCGAACCCGTCACGTTCCGAGCGGCCCCGAGAAAACTCAGCTTTATTTCCATAACAACTCCCGGCAAAAAACCATACATGTACCTTAATTCTACGAACTGTGCACTAATCTGTCAAGCCGGCACAGCGCCTGCGATAATGGCTACTGCTTACTACGCCGGCAAATTCACTCACCAAGATGACGAACAAGGCCGTATTTGCGAAGAACAATCAAATCCGCAATCCTGCCCGGCTCGTCCGGCTTCGGCCTGTAATTGACGTCCATTAGTTCCAAAAAGTCGGCCGTATATTCCTTCAGTACGCCGCTGTACTCGAGTATCTTGTCGCCTTTGACCATTTCAAGCACAACTTTATGCCCGATGTATTTCTCCAGCAAAGGCTCATAGGACGTACCCACCGCACCCATCAACTCCTGCTTCATCTGCGAGACGTATTTGTCCTGCGTCTTCAAAACCCCGGCAGCCGGAGTCACCTTCCTGGCCTGGCTGATTAACATGTTCACGACTTCCATCACCGAATCTCTTACCATCTTGAAGATATTGAGCACTCGCCTCTTGAGCCTTCTTAGAAAAGTCGGATGATACGTCTTTCGCAGTTTCTCCTCCCTTCGTTTCTTATTACTTTCGCTCAACTGGTCGTGATAGCGAATCATTGCCGCAATCTTGGCGTACTCGTGCTTGTAAAGGATATAGCTCGTTTCAATATGGCCGTCCGCGTCCTCATGCTTTTGTGAATAAACAAACTCCAGCCCCGTATTTTCCACAGATAATCTGCCCCAGATTGTCTTGCCCGTCGTATCCTCGATGGTCGTCATGCAGTCGGCAAAATCCTTCAGGCACTTGTCCCGTTTTCGCCTTCTGATAAAAGCCGCGATTAACGTGGACAGAACAATAAAAATTATCGTTACGGCAAATGTGTAATTGTTAATGAATTCCATCATAAGCCAACTCCCAACAGCTTCATATTATTGAAATAAGCCTTATGGCCGGGCCGGGCCGTTCAGATCGTAAGCAACATAATCTATCAGGGCCTCGACACCGCTGCCGGCACCAAAAAGAATATACGCGTCACGCGGCGTTCGATATTCGTAACGGCGAAGGCCGATAAGTTTGTCGTCGCGGTATATTTGAACTATTCGGTCCGGGCGCACTGCCAGGCGATAGGTGTGCATTGCGTCGGTATTGTCCAGGCCTTCAGCGACCGGTGTAAAATCTTCGAAGTTGAGAAAGGCCGAGCCTAACATCAAACCTTCATACCAATAGACGCCGTTTGCGGTGATTGTAATTGCGTAACGGCTGCCTGCACCATCGTAGAGTTCAAGGTCCACGCCGCGTTGGCCCGGCATCGCTTTCAGGATTTGTGTCCTGATTTCCGCGCTAAATCCTGCCTGCTGGTCGACCTCATCGAAGCCGTCGGCCTCGGCGCTTCGCCACCAGCACTGCTGCTTAGGGCCGGTCGAAATCATGAACCTGCCGTCGGAAGTTACAGTTGCTGTTTTCGCTTCATTACTACCGTTGAATTGCCACTGCCAACTGCTTTGACTTGGAAGCGGTTGCAGCTTGTAGACCTTTGCTAAATGGTGTTTGGTGGGCAGGTCCCGGGCGGTCGGCGCTGCCGCAGGGGCCGCCTCCGGTGCCGGCGTCATAAGCCACTTCAGATTGAATGTGTAGTGGTTACGGCTGCTGAGAAGATTGACAAGACCGTCGGCGCTCTGGCATACCGACAGGTAACCAACCAGCTCCGAGTGAGCGGCGTCCATAGTCACGGGGTGGCCGTCCATCGTCTGGATATCATGGCTTGGCCTGTCGTCGGAAATCAAACGCCTGTAAGGCCAACTCTTGCCGTCGTCCTTCGAAACCGCGGCAAAAAGCCCGGAAACTCGACGTTGTTTACCGCTTGCATCGGCAATCATCCAGTTCTTGCAGAGAGAGGCGAAAAAAAGCGGCCCCTCCTTGAGCCTCATAAGGACAGGCCTTTGTCCCAGATTTACCGGCTGAAATTCACTCGGAAAATACCGCCACGATTTGCCCATGTCATTTGAAACGCTCAGCGGCATCCTGCCTTCGATAGGATGTCTCCTGCCGAAGGCTATCAAGCTGCCGTTGGCCAACTGTGCTACTGCCGCGTGAATGCCCTTGATACTGCCGCCCGGGTCAATCCACGTTTGTCCCTCGTCACTGCTGAGAGAAATGACCGAACCGCCGCGTCCGTCACTCGGCAATAGAATCTTACCGCTTTGAGTTCGAAAAACAGATTCAACCACCAGGTTCTTTCGCGTATCATGGTCGGGATAAATGAACCTTGCTTTGGACCACGTTGCGCCGTTATCGTGCGACTTGCGAAGTATCATTGCCATTCCCCGTCCGGTCACCGCCAGGCCGTTGAAATGGAAAATTGTCCCCTTGCCGTCATACCACAGTGTATCAGTGTGGTCGTTTCGGTCGGGTGCGTCCCAGAAAACCGATGCCGGTTCCCACTGCTCGTGACCATAACGCAGTCGGCTGGCCGCGATGCCAAGCTCTCTGCCCCTTTCACTTATGCAGTTGAACCACGCCGCAAGCAGGTCGCCGTTGGGACATTCGGTTATGGCTGTGAAATGATTATGATAACCAAAAAGCGGGCCGGTCGCGTCTTTCGGAATCTTTACGAAAAGTCGAGGTCCCTTAAAGTACGACTTGTCGGGGTCAGGCCCCTCGTCGATATCAGCAGGAACGTTCTGCTTAACGTAACGCTGGTAGTTTTGCGTGATTCTCGGCAGAACCTCTCCTGTGGGCAACTGCCCAAGTACAACGCGAAATCCGATGAGCCACTGCCGGTCGGCAGGCAGCGAGCCGCTGCGGTTGGCACTGCGCAGATAATAAGCTTGCGTCGAATGACTGCCGCCGCGTGTCACCTTGAAATCGCCGTCTTCTGCGCCCAGCGGGTCAAATATAAGCCTTGATTCGTACGGGCCGTACCAGTCGTGACACCATTCCTCCACGTTGCCGTGCATGTCATACAGACCCCACGCATTAGGTACAGTCTCACCGACAAGCAGGTCTGCCTTTTTGGTAAATGATTCAGGCAGCGTGTCACCCGTATTGAAAGCCGTCTTTGTGCCTGCCCGGCAGGCGTACTCCCACTCGGCTTCGGTCGGCAGACGGTAGGTCAGACCTTCTTTCATAGACAGCCACCTGCAGAATCGCATCGCATCGTACCAGCTTACGAATATGACCGCTTCGTTATCCTGCTTCGATAAACCACGTCGGCCTCGCCACTTTTTGTGGTTCGGGTCGAACGATTCGTATTGTGCGTTCGTCACTTCGAAAGCAGCCATATAAAATGCTTTCTTGATAGTCACCATGTGACTCGGATGTTCATCGAAGTCACCGGTGCCGAAAAGCTGCTTTGCGGTAGTCAGCTCGTCGGATAGGTTTGTACCCTCGAAACCCATTTTGAACGAACCTGCCTCGATACGCATCAGCTTCATGCCGATGGAATTCGTGTAGGTCCCGAGCTTAGGCATGGGATTGTTTGTTGCCGCAGCATTGTGACACGCAAAGACCAGCAGCAAGCCTGCGATGATACTTATAATCTTTTCTTTTTTCATAATCGGAGCTTCCCTGTATTCGAAAATCATATCATTGTACTAATCTTTGGGCGTTATCTCAAAGTAGTCTATATCTATTTTGCCGTTACTCATCATAAAAAATGCTGCGGTTGATTCGCCCAAAGGCTTCTCATAGTAAAGACCTGCCTTGCTCTCAGGTACCTCCGTTGTAGGTTCGGCGCCGTCGAGACCGTAGAAGATTCTCCACTGCCTGTTCTTTTCATTCCAGATGAATTTCATTTTTACCGAACTCGGACGCTTCTGCAGTCGAATGCTCTTGATTAGCGTACCTGAGATATGTGTTTCCTTGATGGAGATTAGCATTGATTTATTGAATGCGTCCTTGAAGCCCAGGGTCACGCCCTCGGAGATATTCCTGCCCGGCGGATTGTAATGAATGTTCCTGACGGCAAATATCGCCTCGAACGAACCGGAGCCGACAAGACGGTTCAGCCCGTTGTAGTGAATCTTTGCGTCAACGGTGAATTGGCCTTTGCCGTTGAAGCCGCCCATGAAGCCCTTATAGTCGGCCCAGTCGGGTAAATCGAAATCTTTCGGGCCGTCAAACGTTTCGGCCATGTGTTTTACACGCAGTGGTTCGGCAGCAGGGGCAGGCGGTACGGTCTTGAGCCATTTGAGATTAAAGGCATAGTGGTTTCGGCTGCTGATAAGATGTATCAGTTTGTCGCTGCTCTGGCAGCCGGAGAGGTACCCGCGATACTCGCTGCTGTACGCGCTGTAGGCGACGGCCCCGCCGTCGGTGCATTCAATCATTCGCGTAGGCCCATCATCCGAGACGAGGCGTTTGTAAGGCCAGGTCCTGCCGTCATCTTCCGAAACAGCCGCGAAAAGTCCGTACACCCTGCGGCTCTTGCCGCTTGCGTCGATAATATCGATGCCCTTGTTTGCAAACGATGCGAGGAACAGGCATCCTTGCTGCAATCGAAGCAGCACCAGTCTTTGGCCGCCTCTTATCGGCGGAAGTTCACTGGTCTTAACCATGAATGTTCTGCCGCCATCATACGAGACACTGATAGGCATTTTGCCGTGTTCACCGTCGTCTCTGCTCATCGCAAAAATGCCGCCGTCCTCAAGCTGCACAACACCGGCATGAATACCGACAATGTCACCACCAGGGTTCGTCCAGGTCAGCCCCTCGTCACGGCTCATCCACAGGCTGCGCCTGCCATCGGTGGTAAGAACTATAGTGCCGTCTCGCATTCGAAAAACAGGTTCGCTGAGCTGATGGCCGCTCGTGAACTCCGGAAGAATCACCCTCGGCTGCGACCACGTCGCACCGCTGTCGGTTGAACTTCGCATAATCACGGCCATTCTGCCGCGTCCGCCGCACGCTCCGACGCCTGTGAAATGATAAATAGTTTTCTTCCCGTCAAACCACATCGCTGGTGCATGGTCGTTTCTGTCGGGCGCATCCCAGAACGGCGACGCCGGCTGCCACTGGACCTTGCCCCATTCGAGACGGCTTGCAGCCTGTGCCAACTCGCGTGCTCCCTCATCAACGCACGTATACCAGCACGCCAGAAGGTCACCATTGGGACATGCCACAATGGCCGGGTCGTGGTTGTGACAAGCAAACAACGGGCCGATAGCCTCACGCTGAATTTTCACATATTTATATGGCCCTCTGAAGTAAGGTTTTGCAGCATCCGGCCCCTTTCTCACGGAGCGCTGGTTGCGCTGTACAACATTTTGCTGGTTCAGTGGAATTGGAGCTGTCAAGGCCCTCGTATGCGGCAGCGCCCCTATCACCACACGAAACCCCATAAATGCGTTCCTGCACTCCGGCACCTGCCCCATTCTGTTTGCAGAACGCATATAATAGCTTCCCGTACCGTGACTGCCGCCGCGAAGAACACGAAAATCCCCGACCGTATACCCGACCGGGTCTGTCTGCGGCTCAGCCTTGTATGGGCCGTACCAGTCATAGCACCACTCCTCCACGTTGCCGTGCATATCATAAATACCCCAGCGATTCGGCGTGGTTTTGCCCACGGCAAGCGACGCATTTCCGCCTTTGACGAATTCGGCACCCAGCTTGTCACCGGTGTTGAAATTGTCGGTGGTGCCGGTCCGGCAGGCGTATTCCCACTCAGCCTCGGTCGCCAGGCGATACGGCACAGCCTCCTGGTCCGACAGCCATCGGCAAAACGCCTGCGCTTCATACCAGTTCACATTGATTACCGCTTCGTTATCATCCGTGGAAAAGCCGTCCTTGCCGCGTAGTTTCCTGTGCTCGGCATCGAACAGTTCGTATTGAAAATTCGTCACCTCGAATACACCTACATAAAACGGCTTTGTGATGGTGACTTTATGAACAGGTTTCTCATCAAAATCCCCGACACTCAGCAAATCCATCTTGCCGCGACCACGGAAGTCCGGCAGAAGCTCCGAAGGCAGCGGCGTTTTCAACAGGCCCATTTCGAATGTCCCCTGCTCAATACGTACAAACTTCATACTGATTGAGTTTGTATATTGCTCACCGGTCGGCATCTTTGCCGAAGCCGATTTGCAAAAACCTGCATTGGCCACAACTGCGATACAAATTACAAAATATCTCATACTCATTCTCCTGCTGTCTTAATTCATTGTCTTACCGCCGGCATCGGGGCCTTTAGCCATGCAACATTAAACTGATAATGCAGGGCACTTGAAATAAGATTAATAACACCGTCGGGCGTTTGACAAACAGACATATAACCTTTCGGCTCGGCACTGTCGGGACCCATGACGAACTCGCCCGTCCACGCCCCGCCGTTTAGTTTTCTTTTTGGCCCGCCGTCGGTAATCAAACGTCGCACAGGCCATGTCCTGCCGTCGTCGAATGAAAGCGTACCAAAAAGCCCTGAGACGGTACGCTCCCTGCCCGAAGCATCCGTGGTCGTCATCTTATCTGTAAATGTCGCCAAAAACAAAGGCCCTTCCTTTAGACGCATCATCGCCATCCGCTGGCCGCCGGTCAGAGGCTCCAAAACACTCGCGCTCACCTGCCAGCTCTTTCCAAAATCATCCGATATGCTCATCGGCATCTTTCCATCGATATTCATTCCACGTCCCAGTGCCATCAGTCGGCCGTCGGTGAGTTGAGCTATGCCTGCGTGTATCCCGTTCAGCGTGCCGCCCGGGTCGCTCCAGGTCAGCCCGTTGTTTCGGCTTACCCAGATGGTCGAGCCATAAACCGCATCGGCGCCGAATACAATCGCCCCATCCTTTGTACGAAAAGCAGGTTCGCCCACCATTTGCCGGTAACCATGCTCAGGCACAATAATCCTTGCGCGAGACCACGTGGCACCGTTGTCTATCGAAGTACGCATTATAATCGCAAGGCTGCCCCACGTTGCCGCCGCTGAAAGCCCGTTGAAATGATATATCGTTTTGTCCCCGTCAAACCACAGCCCCGGACAATGGTCGTTGCGGTCGGGCGTATCCCAGAATGGCGACGCGGCCTCCCACTGCTGCGACCCATATCGCAAACGGCTCGCCGCTACAGCCACTTCCCGGCTGTCCTCTTCAACACAGCTATACCATATCGCCAGCAAATCGCCATTGGGACATTCCACAATGGCCGGGTCGTGGTTGTGATTCGAAAACAGCGGCCCTTTGGAATTGGGAGGAATCTTTACATAAACGCGCGGGCCGTTAAAATAGGGCTTGCTCATATCCGGCCCATTCTTCACGCCTAACGGAACCTCCCGGCTAACGTCACGCTGATACCGCTGTGGTACCGTCATCGGCAGCGGTTTTGTCTTTGGAACTTCTCCTAATACAACCCTAAAGCCGATGTACCAACTCCTGTCTTCCGGCAGTGTCCCCATCCGGTTGGAGCAGCGCAGGTAATAAATCTCCGTCGAATGACTGCCACCGCGGGTAACACGAAAGTCTCCCTGTGCACGCCCGACAGGGTCCGTCTGCAATCCCTGCTCGTAAGGGCCGTACCAGTCATAGCACCATTCTTCAACGTTTCCATGCATATCATGCAGGCCCCACCGGTTTGCGGGCGTTCGGCCTGCGACCAGCGAAGGAATCTCTCTTTCCTTGCGATTGACCCACTTGGGGTCGGATATCTCGTCGGTCGTCCGGGGGTCCGGGTACCAGCTTCGTATCGCGTTATTATAAAAAACTCGGCTCAGCATATTGCCCGTACCAAAAGCCGTCTCCGTACCGGCTCGACAGGCATACTCCCACTCGGCCTCGGTCGCCAGGCGATAGGGCATCTGCTCTTTATCGCTTAGCCACTTACAGAAAGCCTGCGCATCGTACCAGTTGACAAACACGACCGCTTCATTGCCGGCTTTTGAGAATCCGAGCTTGCCGCGCAGCTTTTTGTGATGTGGGTCGAACAACTCATACTCCGCATTTGTTACCTCATACACCCCAAGATAAAACGGCTTTGTGATTTCGACTTCATGTGTCGGATATTCATCGAAGTCGCCCTGTGCAAACTGACTTGGCGCCGTCAGGAGCCTTGCCGCCAGCCTGCTTTGACCGAACCCCATAGCAAACGTCCCCGGCATGATTCGTACAAATCGCATCCCTATGCTGTTTACATACCCTTTCTCTGTCGGAATCGAAATCTCGGCTTTGGTCTCGAACGAAAAAACCAACAAAACGCCCGATACTGCTAATACTGCTCCAAAAGGACTCCTCATCTTCTGAACTCCTCAGAAAGAATTACTTCCAAATCCCGATTATTCCAAAACATCCAAACGCAGGCAGGGAACCCTGTCATTTTTTCCTTACCTGCATCTGCTCAATGGCAATAGTACGTCTCAGTCGCCCCTGTCTTGTGCCTTTGCGAACAAGAACAAAAGACTCACCCTTAACCGTTGGAAACTTCACGAGCGAAGAGCCGTCCGTATCCTTCCACGCTTTTCCATTGCGGTATATAGTCAATCGTTTCTTCGGCCAGGGATTACGCAGCCTGCATTCGGCATCTGCCTGCGAGTAAATCTCAACAAACTCAATGTCACCTTTTCGCATGGACGATGTCACCAGAAAACCGCCGCGACATAAAAGCGTAAACTCGGCATCCCACGCACGCGGCCACGCCGCAAACAAACGTATCACAGTATTCTGGGCAGGTCCTGCCGGAACACTTTGACACAACGCAAGATGCAGGGCATCGCAAACAAGCCCAAGGCGTTGCGCGCCGATGGCGTTCACACCCTCACGAAGAGTCATCCGATTCGCAAGAGCACCGGTCATGCCGGTTTGCTCATAATAGCAGAAATCCGTTTGAGGTGACAGACAGCGTATGTAATTCGGCAGCATCATCTTTATCAAATCACTGCGTCCAAGTGTCGCGGCTGAAAGGCAGGCTCGAGACAAAATGTGTATGGTCTTGTCGGGCTTCACACCGCCGGGCATGAATGTCGCATCGGCCAGTTTCACCATCTCTTCGTCTTTCGTTTCGAGCGTAAAAAGGTCATACGTATAGAAAGGTCTGTCCGAATAAAAACGCAACCTGCCGGTCTGCGAATCTCGCACCGTCGGCAACTCAACCATGTTCACAAGCAAATCCCGCCAATAACTTCTCAACTCGCCGTCGATGCCCAGAATTTCCGAAGCTCGTATGGCAACAGGCAGAATACCACGCATCGCGGCAACTTCGTCCATTGTGTCCTGGCGATAGCCTTTGAAGCTTTCATTGTCGTTGACGTAGTAAATGTGATACTTGCCGTCCGGTGCCTTGCGCAGGTTCGGATAGTTGCGATAGAACTCCGCCACCCCTTTGATCATCGGATATGCACGCTCACGCAGCCATTGCTCATCCAGCGTATATTCATACCGCTGCCAGAAAAGGTATGCAATTTTCGCCCCGGGTGAAAGCAGATGCACGCAGTGTCCGCAGGGTCCCTGCCCCTTGTCGGTGTACACCCATCGCCCCTGCTCCCATTTACCGTAATTCTTCCAGTTCCATCGGCCATTGTGCGGGTGACTGGCAAAAGCGAAGTCGCGAAATCGTTGAGACCTTTCGCTCCAGGGCTTCCTGAACAGATAAAGTTCTCTCATCTCCGCCGCGATATCCTCCGGCATCTTAGCCAATCCGTCGAAGAATACCGTCTCCGGAATAAAAATGCCTTTACTGCCCCATTGCTGCCTCGCCGCCGTGGCACAGGAATCATGCATCCCGCTGTACATTGCGAACATCGGGTCCATAAGTTCCAGACGGTTCGCCGGCATCAGGCCATGGTAGTAGAAACTGACATTGTTCCACCAGTGCTGGCTGCCCCAGTGACGCAGGTCCCCTTCGGTACTCCATATCATACAGCCGTAGCGAGGCGGCAGTTTGCCCCGCGAACTCGATGCCATCAGGTAAAGAAAATACGTGTAGTGTTGCTCGACAATATCGGCCTCGCCGTCGTCGCTATGCAGATGAACGAACGCCCTGGTCCAGAAATCGTGCCACCACGACTTATTCGATTTGACCAACCCGTCGTAACCCTCGGCAGCAGCCGCATCGAGTTTCGCCAAAGCCGCACCAATAATGTCGTCATTACGTTCGAAGCTTGCCGAGCTGGCTATAAGAATCGTCAGCGAACCGGCACCGGGCCTGGCAGCCAGTCGGGCTTCTGTAACGTTGGCGATCCTGGCCTTGGACTTGCGCCCAATAATAGCGATGGCAACCGCGGAGCCGCAATAGTAATCGCCCTCTTCGAATTGCTGTGTCAGGATTATCCTGCCGTTTCTGATGTGCAACCTGGATGTAGCTGTGTGGTTCTTTGTTTTGACCACAGAACTCTTACGGATGCGATATTCTGCCGATTGGCCGGGAAATGACTTGGCAATATGGCGAAGCATCCGAAGATTCGCCCTGATTGAAGTTGGATTCTTCCGATGGTCGGTCACCTTTATAGCCATTACATCCTGCTTATGCCACGCCAATACCTCCGCGGTAACACCATTGCCCTTGACCGTTGCAAGCCCGTCATAAACTGAGAGATGCTGAAGCGTCTTTTCATTGTTAAAGACATCCTCGCCGAAGTCCACAAAATCAATATCCACAAAGCCGCAGCCGTAAGCATAGTCCCAGTCGCGCCGGTTGAAGCTGGTTGTGTAGCTGTTGTTTGCGTAAACGTCCACGCGATTAATCTGAAACTTCAGTGATGAGGGCGTTGTCCAGATAAGGCTGCCCATCGTTCCGTTGCCGACCGGCAGGCCTTCTTCACTTCGCTCGACAGCCTGGGTGTATGTCAGGTCGGCACGTGATACCAGCTTTTCGTAATTGACCGACAAAATGCTCGACTGCGCCCCGGGGCCGACATTGACGTCCAGCAACACCATGACCAAAACAGTTAATAACGCACCAGGCAATCGGCCTCTATTATTCTCGCAACACATTTTGCAAATCTCCTCAATATTACCCACAACTATTTGACTACGCCGCTTCTTCTTCGGCAGTTATCTCTTCTGGTATTGTCCAGACCGTGACATACCCTCACAGTGCACCAATCTCGTTTACCGGTTTATAACTTTGTTCCTTGCCGGCTATCGGCAAATTAACTTAAAACCAACTCATCCCATGCTGCAAAAACCGCCTCGATGTTTTCAGTCGGGTCCTTCAGACCGAACTCACACTGGGCGATTAGGCCACCCTCCGGCATCCAGAGAGCGTCCCTGACCCGCCGCACTGCCTCATATACCTGCTCTTTTGTACCGAAAGGCAGTATATGCTGCCTGTCAATCTCACCCCAGAAAGTTATCCTGCCCCTGTACCTCGACACAACGTTCTCGATATCCATGCAGAACAACTGTGAATTAACAGCGTCGACACCGACATCAATCAACTCCGGAAAAATCTCCTCGATATCCCCGTCCGAATGCATAAAGGCATACTTGCCCGCCGAATGTATCAACTCGCAGTAATCCTTATACAAAGGCTTAAAAAAATCGCACCAAAGTCCCGGCGAAATCAACAGGCTTTGCTGCGAACCCCAGTCGTCCATAAAGCTGATACCGTCAACATCGGTTTTGGTCCACCTCCTGATATCCTCCATGTAGAAATCGTGCAGGATACTCCGCAGCCGAAATAAATCCTTCGAGCCGTACATCAGTTCGATAAGAAGCTCCTCTGTACCTAACAGAAACTGCATCCGCTCGAAAGGCCTGACCGTCGTCCACCCCAGCGTAAAATTCCCCGTGTCCCCACACCAGCCGTTGACTTTATCAAAGTCACCGCCGTCAAGAATCTCGTATGGTGCCAGAACTTTTTCAACATCCGACATCTGCTCAAGGGGCGGCTCTTTAACCTCCCCCGTCACTCCGTCTTCAGCCGCTCGCCAACTGCATCCCCATTCGTCGGTCGCAATCCGGCCCTTCCTGTATCTTTCTCCCCGGCTGAGTTTGCCCCTGCCGTAGTTAAAATCCAGAATAGTAATATCCTCCGGATACCTCCTTAGCACCCGCTGGACATCGTCCCGTCGGAACATCTTCGTGCCCCGCAATCGCCACAGGTGTCTCGGCACACGATCCGGATTCTCGAACCTCAGAGTTTTCACAACTCTTTCTCGTGCTGTCATAAACCATCCCAATTGCAAAAAACATCCGGCTCTATAACGTTTTCACGAACCCGAACACTCTCGGCAGCCAAAGAACCATTGCCGGAATATGAGTAATTAACAAAAGAATGCACACGCTGGCAACAATAAAGGGCAGCATTTCCTTCACTATGTCGACAAATCAAAAAAAAACGGCCTCATGCGCTTAGCAAAAGGCCGCCTCATAACGTCTGAATTGTAACAAAAGCCTACTAACTAGTGGAAGTTCAACTCGCTCACCAAATAAGCATCCGGTCGACCATTCGGACCACTATCGCCGTTGCCGGTTGGTATCTCACCATCACCGACCCCAAAGCCGTCTGCCTCGTTGCCGCCATGCGTATAAATGTTATCGCCTCCGATGCCATACGTCACGTCGGCACGCCACTCTAAGCTGTTGTCCTTGTACAGAACATTCTGACCCTTATCCTGGTGCGCCGTGGAATTGCGATGCTCATCCTCATCAGCCATGGACCGGTTGTCCAGATGAGGATTCCTGTCTGCTGCCACCGCGCTGCCGGGATTAAACGCATCATCGATAACAAAACTCGTACGCAGAATTGTTTTGCCGGAGGGGTCGGGAGCAGGCCAGGTGTAAGGCATATTGTATGCGTAACTGTTGCACATACCCGGCGGGTCCATGGGTTTTGTACCTCCATGGTAAGCACCGAAGTCCCACGCTTCTTCAAGCCGAAGCTTTGCGCCCGCTCCGACCGCGGGAAGCTTAAAAACATTCGCTCCGTCACCCTTGCAGATAAACTGAGCAGGGGTAACGCTTGCATACTTGATCAGGAGGTAAAGACTCGACGTGACCGTAGCCTGGCCGACTGTAGTTATGTGGCCGTCGGCGTCCCTTCTTGTGCCAAAAGCATCGTCCTCATCCTCCTGTAGAATACCCGATGGGGTTACAGCCCACTGCCTGATCTTCCCATTGGTAGACCATGTACTGCCCTCACCACCGGCACGCGGAAAACCATCCTTGTTGTCAGCCGCGTAAACAACCATCGCAGTGCCGATACCCTTCAACTGGGCTCCGCATACGAGTCGTTGGGCCAACTGCCGTGCCCGATTCAACGCAGGCATCAGAATTCCCATTAGCAAAGCTATGATCGCAATGACTACCAGCAGCTCAATTAATGTAAAACCTTTGCTCTTCATAATATTCTCCTTAAAACCTCATCAAATGCGCGGCCGAAAACAAGCTAAAGACCGCTTTGCCCGTTACTTCCTTCATCACTTCCTCATGCACCCTCAAAAAAACTTCCCGAAGCCTCACAATAAACCCCCATACATCAACTATTGTACAAAGTACCGAAAAACATTTCAACCTCCGACAAACTACATACTCTGACGAATACAAGCCGTTATCTGGCTAATCCAGCTAAGCGTTACCGCAAAATATATCGCCGATACCACAATCACTACCGCGGCAAAACCGTGCTTGGCGAACTGACCTTCGAAAAACAGCCGACCAGTCGAAAAAATACCGAAACCAGCGGGTAACTCAAGCCTGTCGATTGCCCGTATCACCGCTGCCTCACCTTTTTCCATATCACCCTCGAACCGACCAAAATGGCTCGTCAGTAACTCCTCCTCATTACTTAAACTACGCAAATAAGACCGGCACCCATCGCAACTCGCCAAATGATCCTCGAACGCCTTCACTGCAGACTTGTCCAGAACACCCGTAACAAAATCCGCAGCCGCTTCTCTAATCTTGTCGCAACTACTGTTCATCTTGCACCTCTTCGGTTAAAAGTTTGTGCAACTCTTGCCGCGCCAGGCGAATCCTCTGGCAAACACCCGAATGAGATATCCTGAGCTTTTTCGCTATCGTCGTGGCGCTCTTGTTGTCAAAATAATACATCACCAAAGGAACCCTGTACTCTTTCGGAAGCCGCACAATCGCATTCTCAAGTACTCCATTATCACGAACATCATTACTGACACCTGACGGCTGCTTCGCCAAAAAACCACGCAAACGCTTCTTACTCCGAAGAAAATCAATGCAAAGATTCTTGGCTATCCGTAATATCCACTGATCATAACGATCGTTCCGGTACAGCCTCTTTATCTTCTCATAACCCTTAAGCATCGTGTCCTGGCAAATATCCTCAGCATCATGAAAATTACCCAGAATACCGAAACACAATGCAAAAACATACCTGTAATAACGCTTCACTAACACCGAATAAGCACGCTTGTCGCCGCGACGGCTTGCCGCAACCAGAATGTCGTCTGAAAAATCATCCAATTCGGCTTCCTGAATCTTTCACCACTAATAAAGACGATTAAGACAACCACAGGATGCAAAAAAATGCCAAATTTCGAACTTTTTCCCAAATCCTGCATCAGCAGCCCGTGCAGAACACCAAAAGCGGCCCTACGCTACATAGCTTAAGGCCGCTCTTGAAGCTATCATTCAAGCCTTGCGCCGATACTACCAACTTACAAGCACCGAATCCACCTGGTCAAGGGGGCCTGTGCCATAGTCAGGCACAATGCCATCTGCACGCCGATCTTTTGGATCCTCGAGCCTCGTGTAAATATTATCCTCGTTCGCACCGCAAAAAGGCGTCTTCTGAAACTTCACGTGGGCATCAATATAAGCAACACTCTGCCCCTCATCGTTATGGTTCGATGAATTGTACTCCACGTGCTCCGCGTTCTGCGGACTGCGGTCTGCCACAACCGCCATACCTGATATGCTGGCACCGCTCAAGCCGTAAGCCACTTTGTTGGTACCAAATGCGTATGGCGTATGATAAGCATAGCTGCAATTCGAAAAGCCACCAGCAAAATCCCATTCTTTCGTTGGTTCCCCTCCCTTTAGCTCCGTAACCCCCGGGTCGCTCTTACAGACGAACTGCTTCGTTGAACAGTACTCGAAGTGCACCAGAAGATAAAGAGCCGACGAAATCGTGGCAGTGGGATTTTCGGGCCAGGTGGCGGGTGGCACGGGTGGCGGCACGGCATTATTCGAAGCTGCCCATGTCGTCGTCGCCGGCCCGTAGTGAGGGAAACGACCCGTCTCACTGTCATTGGCGTAAACAAGCATCGCCTTGACGATTCCTGAGGTGTTCGTCCCGCAAACAACACGCCGAGCCAACTCTTGCACTCGTGCCAATGCAGGCATCAGAATGCCCATCAGCAGCGCGATGATCGCGATTACGACCAACAACTCAACCAATGTAAAACCTTTCCGTTTCATGATTCTACTCCTTAAACCCTATGAGATTCGCGAAACAACCGTTCTTAAGCACTGATTCTTATTCTTACTTGTATTAATGCAACCGAGCCTGCGGGTAAATACGACCAACACCCGAGGCAATGAAAACCTGCGCGAACCCCGACCTTTCATTCTTTCGCTTAAGAACGGCTGCTAAACTTAATGCCAAATTGCACTTTGCCAGTTTCGTTAATTTACTTTCCATTACTGCCCGACACAAACCATTCGGCTGTGCCGAAGACACAAAAGTAAACAAACTCACGCGGCAGGCAGGTTTAAGGTGTGAATATGAAGTACTGAAAATTATGATGACTAACTTAAATATAATGGCCTTTTTAAGCCTGCCAACTTCAACTTGAATACTACCGCCAACTTCTATTCCTGTCAAGCGAATTTTGCCTCTTTTTCTCAATATACTTGAAATTTCTTCGAATTTCCTTAACATAGCCCTTTTCTAACGTGGAATCGCATATATGGCACACGAAAAAAACGAAAAAAACCTGAGAACCGCCCTGAAAAATCACAATCAGGCACATCTGCTCGATTTCTGGCACCAACTAAACAAAAACCAGAAAAATGGCCTTCTGCAGCAGATCAACCAGCTTAACCTCAAAGAAATAGACCTGTGGGTGAAAAACATTGTAAGAAAAACAACTCCTTCGAAACTGCCTCATAGTTTCCACCCTGCTCCTGCCTATAATCACACGCCAGCTAACCCAAAACAGCAGCAGCAATACGACCAGGCAAAAAAAACCGGACAGGAACTCATCGCAGACGGCAAAGTCGCCGCTTTCGTCGTCGCCGGAGGGCAGGGAACAAGGCTCGGTTTCCACGGACCAAAGGGAAATTTCCCGATAAGCCCTATAAAAAACAAAACACTCTTCCAAATCTTCGCCGAAAACATCAACGCCGTCTCACAAAAATACAACGCAACCTGTCCATGGTACATCATGACAAGCCCGCTGAACCATGAACGCACCATCAGCATCTTCCAGGAAAACCAATACTACGGCCTGCAAAAACAAAATGTCTTCATCTTCGAACAGGGAACAATGCCTGATTTCAGCACCGATGGCCGCATTTTACTCGCAGATAAGGCCAACATCGCATGTTCACCCGATGGCCACGGAGGCAGCTTAAAGGCCCTCTACAAAAGCGGCGCAATCGACGATATGAAAAAAAGAGGCGTAAAATACATCAGCTACTTCCAGGTCGACAACCCCCTGATAAACATCTTCGACCCACTCTTCATCGGCCTACACGCCCTTGAAAACGCCCAAATGTCCTCAAAAGCCCTCAAGAAAACAGACCCTTTCGAAAAGGTCGGAAACTTCGGCATCGCCGACGGAAAAATTACCGTAATAGAGTACAGCGACCTGCCCAACGAACTCGCGGTAAAACAAAACCCCGACGGCTCGCTCGTCTTTGGCCTCGGAAGCATCGCCATACACATCATAAACGTCGATTTCGTCGAAAAACTAAATGCCAAAGGCTTCTCACTACCCCTCCACAAAGCCATAAAGATAATCCCGCACATCGACGAAAACGGAAAGCACCTCAAAACAAAAGGCGTAAAACTTGAAGCCCTTGTATTCGATGCCCTGCCCCTAACACAAAAATCCATCATCCTGAAAACCCTTCGCCAACAGGAGTTTGCACCGGTAAAGGATGCTAACGGAATCGACAGCCCCGAAACCACCAAAAGAATGATGATAGAACGAGCCGCCGACTGGCTCGAATCCGCCCAAATCGCCATACCAAAAAAGCCCGACGGCTCAATCGACTGCATAATAGAACTCGCACCGTCATTCGCCGTCGAAAAAGAAGACGTAAAGCAAAAACTCGACCGCGTCACCCAAATCAACCCAGGCGACAGAATCTACCTCGAATAACCATCGCCTAAACTATCAGCATCGCATCGCCGTAGGAATAGAACCGATAACCCTCTTCCATCGCGTGCCTGTACGCCTCCAGAATATTCTCCAGCCCCGCAAAAGCCCCAACAAGGGCAAGCAGAGTCGATTTCGGAAGATGAAAATTCGTCACCATTGTATCGACCACCCTGAACTCATAGCCAGGCTGTACAAAAAGTTCCGTCGCGCCTTCGCCTGCCCTAATCTCGCCGTCCTGAGCCACCCACTCCAGCGTCCGAACAACCGTCGTACCAACCGCCACAATTCGCCCACCATCCCGCTTTGTCCTGTTTATCAACTCCGCATTCGCAGCATCGATACGAAAACGTTCCGCCTCCATCTCGTGATCCTCGAGCTTAGCCGACTTCACCGGCTTAAACGTGCCCGCTCCAACGTGCAAGGTCACAAAAGCAAAACATACACCCCTTTCTTTCAGCCCCGCAATCAAATCCCCCGTAAAGTGCAGACCTGCCGTCGGAGCCGCAACAGCACCCAGTTCACAGGCAAATACCGTCTGGTAACGCTCCTTGTCCTTCACTGCCTGCTCAGCATCATCGCTGCGCTTAATATATGGCGGCAAAGGAGCAAAACCTATCCGCTCAAGCACCTCCCTCGAACTGCCCTCATGTTCCAACCGCAGCACACACCGCCCACCACCAGGCTTGGAAAGAACCTCAGCACCGCAAAAATCACCTCTCTGACCATCCAAAAGCCATATCCGCTCGCCAACCTTCACCTTGCCCGCGCCCTTAAGCATGACCTCCCACAAACCGCCTTGCCGCTCGAACAGAAACAGCCCCTCCAACCTGCCCCCGCTCGCCCGACGCCCGAAAAACCGCGCAGCCAACACCTTCGTATCATTCAGAACAAGGCAATCACCTTGACGCAGATACTCACCTATTCGCCCGAATCGACTGTCCGTAAGCACGCCCGTGCCCCTCTCATAAACCAACAGCCGGGATTCGCTCCGAACTTCCGCCGGCTCCTGAGCAATCAGCCCAGGCCGAAGATAATAATCAAGCTTCTCTGTCTTCATGAACTAACGTTATCAGACTACCGCCAAAATAACAAAAAAAAATTTGCCGCATAATAACCCATCCCAACATCCAAACGTCAAACCGCAATTTCTTACGAAAGCACCGCACCTGCGCAGACGATACCTACACTGTAGTTGAACTATTAACAGCACCAAAATCAGTAAGGCAAAACAAATGACTTCGAGACAATACTTCGAACAAACTGCCACCTCGATTGCATCGCTCGAAAAAACCGAACTCAAAAGACGAATCAGGGGGTTCCATGGCCGCTTCAAGCTCGACTTCACCGAGAACTATCTGAACAACCTCAGCGTCGACAGACTAAGGCACATACTTCTCGCGGCATTGATAAACACCAGACCAAGATGCTAACACCCCCCCCTGCTTGCATCCCACCCCGTCGGGACGGTCATCCTGAGCGCAGCGAAGTCGAAGGACCTGGCCCACGAACACTATTAACCTCACGCCCACTACCCATATTTAGCCCCCAAATTTATTTGGGGGTCACCTTTTCACCGGCACTACGTGACGGCCGTATATAGCCCGGTCCTCTGGGCCGGGGCGCCCACGTCAGGATCGCTCAATCTTCCCCCCTCCGACCTGTCACAGGCTTGCTGTTAAAGTCTTACAAAAAACCGACGTCTCACAGCGTTGGGTATTGTCTGCCTTGTCACCTCGAGCGCAGCCGAGAGGTCTATTATCTTCCGTCATTGCGAGGCACAGCCGAAGCAATCTCAACCCAATCCCACACAAACAATCACTCTTTTTTGGGACGCGAGTTCACACACATTAACACACATCGCATAGTATATGACCGGACAACTTTAAATGTCCTCGCTCAAACGCCGCGGTGGCTGAATTTATTAGGATAGTTTAATTCTTAATTCAATATAATTTTGAGAGTTCATTTTTTTCTAGATCAAAGGCTTGATAAAAGATAGGGATATCAAATTTCTTTCTTATATGCGATATATATGCTTGAGTGCTTTCATTTGGTAAATCATTCGCCACAATTATCAACTTAATCGGTTCTTCTTTTCGTGGGTAAAATGCATATTCTAATAATTGACCAAATGCATGACGAATACTTAACTTAGGATTATCAGTTTTTATTTCATAAAAGTGCCATTGCCCATCGTAAGCCAACGCCTTGACATCAACCCTGTTTGTTTCAATGTCAACTTTCTTATATAGATTCGAGTATTTGCTTCTCAGCAGATTGCAAAGTGCATTCTGAATTTTATTATGGATAGGATCAAATGTTATGTCTCCGGCCAATGCCCTTTTTATTTTTTTGGTATTCTTAAGATTGCCTTCGTGTTCAAGCGGCTCTGTAGTTAAAATTAAAGCTCTTTTCTGAGGAAGCAATTTATATCTGTTAGTTGTGATATTTGAATCATTGCCAAATATTTCTTCTAAATCTCCTGATTCCGTTGGTATAAAGTCATTCAATTTGAACTTTACATTAAAATATATTTCAGGTGGTGTGTTTTTTAATGGAGTTGGTTTTGCACCGGCATTTTCCAACTCTATTGCCATTTCTTTGAGCCAACCCTTTTTCTTGTATAGCTTGTAAGCTTCTATAGATTCTTCTTTAGAAATACATATCGCATTATTTATCGTTCCAACAAAATACTTTGTGGAATTTAGCACTGTAAATAATTTGATATGATATTTCTTACCTACATGTTTATCGGTCTTCAAGCTTAGCGTTTGCAGAAATGCAAAGTGAAAGCCGTTTATAATTCGACTATTATCAAGAAGCCATTCCTCATGCCCAAATCCGTATTGGGATTCATATGACGATGAAGATGGACTTTTCCCTTCAGAACCAGAAGGAAATTTCCAATTCCGTGTATTCCAACATATTTTGGATAATTTGTTTTCTATCTGCATGGTTATTATCCCACATTAGGTTGTAGCTTCTATTCATCATTTAGATTCTGAATGCCTAACAATGATTACACAGCCTATATAACAACTTCCCGTCCTTTTGTCGGTTCCGACCACTCTTTAGAACGGTATATCATCCTCTGGCGGTACACGATTCGGTTCAGCAGTAAGGGTTAGCTTATCTTGGTTTGTGATCAACCATTTTTCTCCCTTATCTTTAGTTGCATAAGCCGCATAGGGTTCGCCATTTTCGTCATGCTCCAGGGAGGAATCAATCATCTCTTTAGCCGCAAGTGTCTTAAGAGCAATACTCACAGCGATGTCGGTAAAGCCTGCTTTGTTCATGTCAGTTTGAACTTGCCATCCCGAGACATAGCCGTTCGAGAGAAAAGAGTTCTGCATGATCGTTACGAGTGTTATGAGTTCATGTTGGTTCAAGCCCTCTGTGTCTTTTACAACCGGAGGACTGATCATCTTGCCAAGCTCTTCGTTCTTCTTTAAGACAGCTTTTATACGTTCCGTAATCTTCTCTTTAAGCTGCTCAAAGTCTTGGGGTGCACCAGTATTGTATTTGATAATGTTCCTGTGTTGCACGTCGAAGGGATATCGTGTTTTACGCTCATCCGAACATGCCAAGACAACTTCTCGAGGAATGGCGAAAGCGAAGCCGAGTTCAAACCAGACATTTGGGTTGTCTGTTGTAATATCCGCAAAACATATCTCTGCGTTCCGTATCCCGCTCTCGATTTCTTGAATAGGGATGCTCACGGATGGATCACGGTCAACTCGATATGGTTCGACCCCTGCGGCAGAGATTGCGGGGGAAAAGACGGACTCGTACCGCTTATCAAAAACTCCTCCATCAAACGGCTGCATCACAAAGCACTTTCTCATTATTTATCCCTTCCAACCTTATGACAATAATTACACACTCTGTATAACAACTTCCCGTTCCTTCTTCAATATTTATCCGCCTGTCCTCCGTAGCCCCTAAGGAACGAAGGAAGGCCCAATCTCTTGCATTTCAATAAACCATAGTAGGGGGCATCCTCTTAGTTTTCCCCTTCAGAGGAATAACCAGTACCAAGTTTAAAATTAATAACCCCATCTACGATATCAGGTAGATTAGCCACAGTTATGCGATAGGTGCACTGAAAAGACTTTACTTTTTCGCAAGTTGGGAAGAATAAAAATAATTCTGGCAATAGAGCTTTTTCATTGTGCTTAATTAGTTGAAATGAATCTGTAAAATCATAACTATTTGTCCGTTTGAGTGTATAGGATGTTGGCAGCTTTATATTGGGTATGCAATGTGAAATCGCTGGAAAGTTAAAGTTTACTTTTAGTCTTTCTGCCATAGTCATTGGTTTTTGTGGAAGATTTGGCTTGCATGGGGAGTCTGGGAGATCATCTTCCAAGTACATATCAAATCCATCAGGAAAATGAAAAAAAACGTCAATGTTTTCGGCTGGGGCGGTGCCATTATTAATAATTGCTATTTGGAAACGTATACCGTAACGTTTTTGATGCTCTCTTAATTCATAGAGATACTGCTTGTATCGATCGGGATATTGACTGAGCTTTTCATGATATTGGTCGATTTCTTTTTGGCTAATTCCAAAGTGGACTTTTTCTGTTGGCGTTAATCTTTCAAGTTTTAGATGTGACACCTCATCCTCAATTTGAGCATCCGAAATTAATTCAGGCTTAGTAAACTGAAAAACAGGATTAGGCTCTACATCACTATCATTTTCAGATGCAATAAGACCCACTTTCAGTTTAGGCAAAGCGTTTTGTAGCCGATTCAGTTTACGCTGAAGTTCACGATTCTCTTTTTCCAGAGGATCAAGGTTAGAGGGCAATTTGAAAATCTCATCTATTTCTTCCGTTATTATGCCCAGATGCTTCGCAGTTAGAATCATATTCACATCAGCCGCAACAAGAATCTTATCCTCTCGCGGGGCATCAAACTCCAAAATATCGGCCAAAAACCGGTCATCCGCAACGTCTTGATTTAGGCCGTGTTTTTTAGGGTCGGAAGTTTTGATCACAAACCGAAATTGAATGCTATCGGTAATCTGGCCTGATTCATCCCAAGCTTGGATCTTCTTGCAAATCGACCGAGCACGTTTTTGCGTTTTGGCGGATTTATGAGAATCCTTATGCTTGTTCAATTCGCCCGAAATTACACGAGGAACTACGAGAACAATCTCTTTACCATATCGCTCCTCTAACCTCAATTCTTCCACGTCTTTGTAGTGGAGAAAAATATTCGTATCAAAGAAAAGATACTTTGCCATCAGAACTTCTCCATGTAAGTGTTTGACGCAAAGGCCAAATATCCTAACGTCTTTTTCACACCCACATTATCACCACTCACAACATCCCCGTAAAGCCCAAAATACCCAACTTTCCAGTCTATATACTTGATGATAAGTCAGCTTCCCATATAGGCCAATAGGCCTGTGGAGGGCACCAAGCATTTGCGACAGAGCTAACTTTGCGAGCAATGCTTACCGAGCACACCTGCTGACTCAAACTCTCTCTCCAAAAAAATCTGCGAAAATCTGTGCAATCTGCGGTTAAACAAAATCCGTTACATCTTTTCCCTTCTTCGCGTCCATTAGCGGTTAAAGAAATCCGTTTTTCTTTTACTTTTCACTTTTCATCTTTTCTCTGTGCTCTCTGCGATCTCTGTGGCTAACCGAAGCTTTTCCCTTTTCACTTTTTCCTTTTGACTTTCACTGCTGCCCCCGCGGCTCCCGGACCCTAATCAATCAAAACCGAGCGTACTTCTTCAAAACCCCCATAACCACCAAAAATCCCTTACCCATTCTGCCACAAGCGCTTAGGCCGTTTGCCCCTGCAAAACCCCCCGAATTTTCGACAATATGCGATAGATCCCACCTATTACAGAAGGGCGCCCTTTTTCTAAGCACCCAGGAACGAGTATTGAGACTATGATAACAATCGCGACAAACAATCTTAGCCCTGCGATTCATTCGCGGGGTCGATACCTTCGTCAAAAACTTTCCCACACCGCCTATATTGCCCAATTTACCCACCAACCACAACCCTTTTATGCAAAACAAACCCAATTTGCTGAAAGCCATAATAAACGTAAGTATCTATGGGCACAGGGATTATATGAATATATGCCTTCCCGGACCGTGAAAAAACAAACCCAATTTCAACCCCACCGCTCCCGAACCACCCAACCGACTATAAAAATGCAAAACAAACCCAATTTCCGAAACGCCAAAATGGACCTAACCTCTTATGAACACAGGGACTATGAACATGAATCACCCCTTCGCACTCCGCCAAAACAAACCCAATCAAACCCAGTTTCGAACCCACTGCTTTTTATGGATAACAGTTCAAGCTTTCTCGCTTCAGACCAACTCCGCATCCCCTTTTCCAATAGGTGCGTACAAAGCCGAACCAATTTCTTCAAAACTCCTCAAAAGTTGCAGAAAATCGCATGTTTGTCTCACATTTTCTCGTTTTTTCTCACATTTTCTCATTTTTTCGCGCATTTTCGCGCATTTTCACCCCCAATACCAGACTCCGCCAATCCAGTAGTATCAATCAAAAACGACCCGTCGTTTCAGAAATCCCCGCACACAAACTCAGCAATCGCCTCCGCCGCGGCAGTTGTCGCCACCTTGCCGCAATTAGCCGCCATCTCTCGCCGCTTCGCATCGTCGCCCATCAGTTCATCCAGTTCCTCCCAGAGCCAACCCGCACGCTCAGCCAAATCAGCCAAATCATCAACAATCACCGCCCCGCCAACGTCTACCAGCCGAGCCGCATTATGATATTGATGCATATCCTTATGATGTGGATAAGGCATACAAATACTTGCCACGCCGGCACTTGCGTACTCAGCAACGCTCACCGCCCCGCTCCTGCCGACCACCAAATCCGCCGCCGCCAACAGCCCCGCCATGTCATCATAATACCCCAAAACCTTATGCTCAATCTTCACCCCCGCATACCGTTTCTCCACCTCCTGAAAATTCCCCCGTCCCGTCAGATGCACAATCTGCCAATCCCCCGAAAACGAATCCAGCCTCTCCAGCAGCGAACAAACAGCTTCATTTATACTCTGCGACCCGCTCGACGCCCCCGTAACCAACAGAATCTTCTTATCAGCATCCAGCCCAAGTTGCTCTATCGCCTTAGCAGCCAAGGCCTTACCAAAGCCGCTGCGAAGCGGACAACCAACAATCTCAACTTGAGCCTTGTACTTCTCAAAGTATCGCCGAGTCTCCTCGAACTGCAGGAAAACCACATCCGCAAAACGCCCTATCGCCTTATTCGCCCGCCCCGGCACCGCGTCAACGTTCAAAAGCATAACCGGCAGCCCAAGCCTATGCCCTGCCCAGCACACCGGAGCAGCCACATACCCGCCAACTCCCACAACAACCGCATTCGGCGTATCAGCAAGCATTTCACGGGCAATACGGTAACTTGCCACAACGGATTTCCAAAACGAAAACAACTTTCCGGGCCGAAAAACCAGCCCCTTGGCCGGCAGCCTCGTCGAGCCAAAACCCGTCTGAGAAAGGATTTGCGCATCAATCTCACGTTCGCTGCAGAAGAAATGGATACCCAACTCGGGCCTGATTCTAACTATCTGCTCCGCTACTGCAATCGCAGGATATATATGCCCGCCCGTACCGCCACCGGCAAAGAAAAACGTCCTGCAAGCCATCACTGTTCCTCCAGCGACACATCCTTAGTGCTTTGCCCGGCAATGTTTATCAGCACACCAACCGCAACAGCCGACAGCAGCATCCCCGTCCCGCCGGCGCTCACAAACGGAAGTGGTATACCCTTCGTCGGAAGCACCACCGTCACAACCCCGATATTCAGTGCCGCCTGGCTACCAATGGCAAGCACTATTCCCGCCGCCAGAAGCTGCCCAAAACGGTCACGGCAGCGCATTACCACTAATATCCCCAACCAAACAAAAATCACGAATAACGCAATCACCGCAAAAGTCCCCACAAACCCTAATTCTTCCCCGATTATCGCAAAAACAAAATCCGTTGTATCCTCCGGCAGATGCCCATACTTACAAACCCCCCTGCCAAGCCCCTTGCCCAAAAGACCACCCGAACCCAACGCAATAAGCGACTGGTTGGCCTGGTAAGCGACAGTGCCAGCCCACTTCTCAGGGTTCACAAACGCCGCTATTCGACGAAGTCGCCCAGGTGACCGCAGCAATATCACGCAAAAGCCAAGCAAGCCCAATGGCATTAACGTCATAACATGCCAAAGTTTAACCCCGCCCATAAGCAAAAGCAGAACACTCAACAGCGATATAAGTGCCGCCGTCCCAAAATCCTGCGTTACGATAAGGCCAACCACCACCGAAATCACCACGCATATCGGAACGAATCGCTTGCGATATAACCCAAGACTGTCACTGAACTTATCGCAAAACGCGGCAAGGAAGAAGATTAACGACCACTTCGCCAACTCCGAAGGTTGAAAGCTTATTGAAAGAGGCCCCGCCGGAATCATCAGCCACCGCCGCGCATAATTCACCTCCGTACCGAACCGCGGAATCAGGACAATCACAAGCAGCACAACACTGATAGCCAGAACATAAGTCACCGGACATTTGAACCAACCCTTATCGAGGCTCAACCAGCGATAGTTGAACGCCGAAACCGCATACATTACCATAACAGCCAACGGGAAAAAAACTATCTGCCTGACCGACCTAAAGCTGTAGAAATCGCGTAAGTTCAACTCTTGCTTGATGTTGGCACTTGCCGAAAACACAAACACCGCCCCAATAGCCATCAGCAAAACCACCACCACACCAATGCGGTTGGCTAACGCGTTATTCCTGCTCTCAGCAATCACCAGGATAAATCGAACCTACGAAAGGAAAAGCTCGTATCGGCCAGCACCATGCTGCACCGCTTTATGTGTATTTTCGGCTGTTGCAGCCCTATAGCAGCAAAAAATATAATTCCAGGAAAAACCCCAATCCCGCCAATCCTGTTTTGCCTTACCACTCGTATGACCTACAACATGCGTATGAAGATGTTAAGTATTATTGACTCAAATTCAAGGGTGTTTTTTCACATCGCGCAGCAACCGGGGAGCTTTTTCAACACCCGACATGCCTTCGCCATCGCAGCAAGGCTACTCGTGTCTCAGCGCCACGATGGGATCGACCCGGGCGGCGTTGGCGGCGGGATATAAACCGAAAATGATACCAATACCGACACTTATGAACAAAGGCAGTAAAATGCTCTGCAGCGTAACCACCGTCGGCATGCCGGCAAAATACGTTATCAGGCTCGGTATAAGAATGCCGATTCCAAGCCCGACAATCCCCCCAATCGTCGAAAGAACCACTGTCTCGATAAGAAACTGCGAGATAATCTGCCTTCTTTTTGCGCCGATCGCACGCCTGATGCCTATTTCGCGTGTTCTTTCGGTAACAGATGCCAGCATAATATTCATTATGCCAATGCCGCCGACCAGCAGGCTTATGCCCGCAATCGAGCCGAGGACAATGTTGAACCTTCGCTTGGTGGCCTCCGCCTGCTTGAGCAGCGCCAGAGGAACGCTTACGTCATAATCCTTCTTGCTATGAAACCGCTCGAGCATCCGTTTTATACCGTTGGCCGTAGACTCGACATTGTCAAGACTGCCGACCTCGACTATGATTTCATGCAGTTCGACCAGTTCCCGTTCTCTGCCGCTTGCCGTGCGTTTGGTAAAAACATCTCCGAAATACGTTTTTGCCACACGAATCGGAATGTATACATCCACCTTCTGGTCCGGTATCTGCATATTGCCTGCCTGTCCCGACTCGCTTTTGACAATTCCGACGACCTGGAAATAGTCTCCACCTATTCGAATAGTCTGGCCTATCGTGTTGTAGGTGGCGAGAATCTTTCTGGCGCCAAACTCGGTAAGTACTGCCACCGGCTGAAACTCATTATCGTCGCGAGCATTGAGCACTCTTCCTGCCAGCACTTTTCTCGGCACCAGGTCGAACCATTCTTTTGTGGTGCCGACAACACGAAGCTCCGCGGCCCGCTGATTGAGGCGACACTCTTTGCGAATGAGCTTTACCGGCGCGGTCTTTTCGATTGTCGCGAAACTCTGAGAGATTCTCGTGTAGTCCTCGTACTTGAGGCCGTAAATGCTCATGTGAGAATGTGTTGTGCTGGAGGACTCATCCTCGATGGATTTCTTCGACGATACAATTATATTATTACTTCCGAGTTTTCGTATCTGTGTGAGGGCGTCCTTACTTGCACCTTCGCCCACCGAAAGCATCGCCACAACGCTTCCCACCCCGAAGACAACCCCCAGCGTCGTCAAAAATGACCGCAGCTTATGAAGCAGCAGGTTCTCGATACCAAGTGATATATTCCTGAATACTTTTGTCTGCTTCATCTTCAGTTCTCTTCCATATTGTCCACTCTGCCGTCTTTCATGTGAAGGCGACTCCTGGCGTAACCGGCAATGTTGGATTCGTGTGTTACCATGATTATGGTTTTGCCTTCGGCATTCAGTTCCGCAAGGAGTTTCATTATCTGCTCGCCGGTAGCGGTGTCGAGATTTCCCGTCGGCTCATCCGCCAGAAGCAGGTGTGGGTCATTGGCCATGGCCCGCGCGATTGCAACCCGCTGCATCTGCCCGCCTGAAAGCTCCGACGGACGGTGACTCAAACGGTCGGAAAGATCCACTCTCTCCGCGAGTTCTTTTGCCCGAACAGCACTGGCAACCACATCCCATCCCAGATAATAGAGCGGTAGCTCGATGTTCTTTTGAACGGTCAACTGCGGTATGAGATTGAAGCTTTGGAAAATAAAGCCTATGCGCCGAAGCCTTAGGTTGCTGAGAGAATTATCATCAAGCGTGCTTACGTCGCGGCCTTCGAGAAAATATCGTCCCGAAGTCAGGCGGTCAAGACAGCCGAGGATATTCAGCATAGTGCTCTTTCCCGAGCCGCTATGACCCATAATTGCCCAGAAGCTTCCGGCGAGAAATGACAGACTCACACCATCAAGCGCCCTGACCTGCTGGGTGCCCATCTGATAAACCTTGTGTACCTGGTCGAGTTGAATTACTTCCGCAGGCCCGCTGCCGTCAATCTGCATTTGTATTGTCCTTACTTTCGGCCCTGGGGCGAGTTGTTTCTGTTTTGGTATCTCCCTGACGCATCTTCTGTTTTTCCTCGTCGGACATATTCTGAAACCTTTGTCGCATTTTCTGTCTTTCCTCGTCGGAGAGGTTCCTATTTTTCCTGCCGTCTCTGCCGTCGCGTTTGCCCGTCTTTCGGTCTCTCTTCACCGAAGAAGGCTTGACCTGCGAAGATGCCTCTTTTGATTGCTTCAGTCGGTCATCGATCTCTTTATCGATAAGCTCGGAGCTTGTCAGAGAACCATTTCCATTATACCCGTTACCGAGACCGGTGCCACCCTGGTCGACCTCGGCAGATTGCAGCGGTGGCGTCAATGAGACAACTTCACCTTTTTCCAAACCGCTGACGATATGAATCATTCGGTTGTTGTCCAGGCCGCTTTCGACCTTGCGAGGCTCGATTGACTTGTCTTTCACAACGTAAACGGTAGGTGCTCCATCCACGCGCATTACCGCCTGAACGGGAACATAAACGGCGTCATCGTACCTGGCCACCACGATTTCAGCCAGGCAACTCATCCCCGTTCGCAATAGTGGGTCATTGCTGTCGAGATATATCTCCGTGTTGTAGACCTTCAGATCCGGGTTCATCCAGACGCTCTGGGCGTCCGGCAGAGGTGCAATTCGTTCGACGGTGCCGAGATATCTTCTTCCCTGCAGAGCATCAACGGTGATTATCGCAGGCAGACCGGGATGTACCTTTTCAAGATTCGACTCATGAATATCCACCTCAGCTTTCGATGACGCCGCCGTTGGCAGATATATCAACTCCTGTCTTTCGTAAACGGCCTGGCCTTCATCCAAAGGCTCCTGGCTACCCGGCCTGCCCCGGCTTTTTGCGCTCGTGGCGTATATCGCAAGACCGTCGGCAGGTGCGTATATCTTGGTTTTTACAATCTGCTCCTTGGTTTTCTTAAGTTTTGACTCCTGCTGGCGGTATTCGGCCTCTCTTGCCTTGAGCGTGGCCTCTGCCTGTGCCAGGTCGGCATTGACCTTTCGCTGTGTACGCTCCAGGGCCATTCCAGCCTGGTTCGCATCACTTACCAGTTGATCGACATTTCTCCGATATGTGTACTTTGTGAGTAAATCGAGATTGCTTTCTGCTAATTCCAGGTCCAGTTCTTTCTTCTTTTGCAGAAGTTTGTCGGCCTCCAGTTCGGTTTGAGAGATATACTTTTCGTCGTAGAGTTTCTGCGACCATTCCAGGGTCTCAGTGGCCTGGGTAAGTTCAGACTTGGCCAACGTAATATCGGTATCGGCCTTTTTCTTCTCGTTCAAATACTCGCCCTTGGTGTATTTCTCCAGGTCCTGCTTTGCAAAGGTAAGAGTGAGTTTGGCTATGTCGACATCGCTTTTTGCCTGGTTCTGCACCACGGCCAGGTTCTCCCGCGCGCTGATAAATGCAGCCTCGGCATTTAGCGTCTTTATTTCCTCGTCGATTTCGTCATCAAGCAGGGTGCTGGCATCGAGCTCCACCAACAGGTCTCCCTTTTTGACGTTCATTCCTTCCTCTATCAGGTAGATAATGGAGGTTTTGCCCTCGACTTCGCTTTTGAGTATTATCTGTTCTCTGGCCTTGATAGTGCCTGATTCAATAACACTAATCGTCAGCGGCCCTTGCTTAACCTCATAGGTCGCAACGGCTGAAGTATTGAGTTTTTCCTCCGATGAACGGACTTTTATCGCGGCTATCGCAACGACCACCAATACTACCACTATGCATATAACTACAAAAGCCTTATTTTTGAACATCGCTAATTGCCTCCGGTGAATATTCCTTCCACAACCCTTTTTCATTTACTGTCAGTACGCCCATATCACGCTGCAGCTCCAGCTCGGCAATTCGGTAATCCACAGCAGCCGAAGTCAGCCCGTTCTGCGCCGAAAGCAGTGCATCCTGAGATTCCAGCAAATCACGCATCTGGGCACGACCCGCTTCGAGGAAAAGCGTTACACTCTTAACCCGTTTTTCGGCCACACCAACCGATTTAGCCTGAATATAAAGGTTCTCACGCTCTTCGAGTAATTTCCGAAGGGCGTTACGAACAAGAAGTTTAACCTGGTCCTCCAACTGCTGCAGACTGCGAACAGAACGGTCCAGGTCTATCAAACTGTTGCGGTAGTCGTTTCGCTCCTTCGTTCGCTCAACAGCAAGGTCGAGGGTCAGAACCGACGATAACGCCGTCTTATCGAATCGCGGATGTATGTCGCTTTCATCAGCAGAACCTATTGACCTGCTGCCGCCCGAACTGGCTGAGCCGAAAAGTGTTAATTCCGCCCCCAGCGCATCGGCGGCAACGACAACCGCTCTTTGGGCATCGTAAACCTTTCCAACGACTGAACGCAGGTCGAGACGGTCGGCCAGCGCCGTTTTCACAGCGACCTGCTTGTCTATTTCCAGTGGACCGGCGTCACAGGGGTCGGGTCCTGTGAGTTTCACCGTGGCATCAGCCGGCAGCACCTTCTGCTCATTCTGGGGTTTTTGCCGCTGTAAATGCTGTTCAATCAATTTCCAGGAAGGCTTTGTTAGAATACTTAGTTCCTTTTGGTCCAGCTCAATCTCGGCATCAGGTGCCAGCCCAAGCAGAGGCTTGAACGAATCGAGGCTTCTCTTATATGATTGCGTTGCACCAATCCAGCGCTGTCGCGCCCGCAATTCGTTCTGGACCGCCTGGTCGACCTGGATTTCCTGGAGCCTTCCGGCATCGGCAAGCCTGCGGCTCCGTCTTGCCGAGCGTATAAGACTGCCATAGTTTTCTTCGCTGTTGCTCAGGGCGTCAACCTGCCTGAGAACCCCGAAATAAGCCGAAGCTATTTTTACTGCAAACTCTTTTCTGAATTGCTCAAAATCCCAGATGGCATAGGTAACATCGCGTTCGGCCTGGGTCAGAGGCTCGGTGACAATGTGCCTGCCGGAGCCTCGCAACAGAGGTATCGAAACGGAAGCATCGGCGGCAATTCCCAATGATGAGCCGCCCGGGGCCGTGAGCAGATTCGCCAGGTCAATCGCTATTGCACCTGCAACCGATGCCCCATTGGCAAGGGTTCGGCTTATTCCGGCATCACCGCTGTTGGCCGTCTCGGTGGCATCGGTAGCCGTGTCGTGTTTGAACTGGTTCTGGACCTGTGCGTTGAATATATTTCTAAAATTGTTGCGCTCCAGGTCAAGGCTCAGGGCCATCTTGAAAATGTTCTCCTTCTCAGTCTGGTAGTCAAAATTATTATAAGCAGCTACCTGCAGGGCCTGCACAAGTGAAAGCTTGAGAACTCCATTGGTCTGCACAGGAGCATTCGGTTCTGAAGCGGTGCTCCGCGGCGGATAGTCTTTTTCCGGCCAATGTTCAATAGGCGTCAGTGCATCTGTACCCAAAGAAGCCTCGCTCGAATACGGCAGCTTCTGCGAGACCATAAGTCTTTTGCGAAATGTCTCGGCTGGTCTTTCGATGCTGAAATCACTCGTTCGGCCAAGAGCCTCCTGCTGTTTCTGTTCAATAATCTTCAAAGCGGTTTTGTCGGCGTCGGTTCTGAATTGTGCCGGCGTCCGACACCCCGAAAGCACAAGCGCCGATGCCGCAAGAACAACCAGCAAAAGCTTCGTTTTGTCGCGATAAAACCGGCCGGGGCCGACGATTCTACTCAAATTATCACCTGTCTTACTACTCATTTTTACCCATTCAGGCATTGCCTGTACCCATAAAATTACAGAGGCTAAAAGCGGTTTCATTTGGTTTTCTCACTATCATTTCTGCGCCTCTTTTTGTATTGTTCAAGCCTTTTCTGAAAGTCAATGTGCCATTTTTCGAACTGCTGTGGCGTAAGGACCGCTTTCATTTCGGACACGAGCTTTTCCCGCTCAGCATCAAACTTCGTCTGCAACTGGCTCCGAACGGCCTTTCTGCTCTCGAAGGCCCTTGTGAAAACATCCTCAACCTTTTTTGTCTGCTGCTCGGTCAGGTTGTACCGGGCCTTTATCTGCAGCGCGATGCTCGCCGCTTCTTTGTGATAATGGTGAATCCACAGCACCTTGTGCCTGACAAGCAGTATCGTACCGCCGGCACCAACGATTATACCGGAGGCAAAAATCACGGCGGCGACGATTATCTGCAGGCTGAGCTGCGTGCGACGGTTCTTGTGCGGGTGCGGATTTGATTGTTGACTGCCCTCTACCATAGCGGTACCTCCTGCAGCGGAGCGAAGTACTCGGCTATCGGGTTGGCCATATAATGCCAGGCCGCCACCGACAGAAGAGCCATAATCAGCGCAGCCAACGCCGAGACGCCCGCGAAAACGTCAAAAAACACGAAATTCAACGCCTCTTCCTGCTGCAGTCGTATTTTCCACAGCACCTTGTCGCTCACATCAAAGTAAGGAACCGATTCCTTCTGCGCCCTGCGAGCCAGCTTCGTGACAATATCCAATACGTTCATTTCAGTTTCTCCAAAAGGTTTTCCCTTTCAGCAATTTTTTTCAGCCTTCGTCGCGCCCGCATAGCCCGCATCTTGACCATGCCCCGCGTTGCGCCAATCCGCTCGGCAATCTCTTTGGTGCTGTAATCCTCAAAATACATCAGCGTCAATACCAAACGGTCGGCCCGTTCAAGCCTGGCCAGCAGACGATGCAGGATCTCGGCGGCCTCGGATTCATCCAACGAATCAATCTGCAAGGCCCCTGTGCCGTCATACTTTGCCAACGGTACGCTCTGCTCTCGTCGGGCCTGTTCCTTCCAGAAACGATAACCTATTCGAGTCCCAATTCTACTCAACCAGTGAACAAAAGGGCCACGACCACTATAAGTTTTCAAACTGAAATATGCCTGCACAAATACGTCCTGCACAAGCTCTTCACAGGTCGCATGGTCTCTGCTAAAACGCCACATAAGCCTTGTAATCTGCTTCTCATAGCGATTTATCAGCCTTTCATAGGCTTCTGTTTCGCCGCGAAGGCTCGCCTTAATGTCCAACAAATCTGCATCTTTCACGATGATATACTAAGGCTCACCCGATACGCTGGCAAGGCTTTTAGCTATAAGCCACGACCTGTCGTACTGTTAGTGGCATGGAGATGAGCCTTGGTAACACAAAAAAAGATACCCGGCGCATTTTTTTTGCGAATCATCCGGATTTGGCCCGTAATGACCTATTGCCTACCTGCACGACCCTTTTGGAGAAATGCCTCCAATATCTCAGCAGCGGCAACGGCATCGAGGTGTTTTCGCTTCTTTTTTCGGCTCAGTTCAGCACGAGCAAGCTTTTGCTCCGCGGCAAAGCTGCTTAACCTCTCATCCTGGAAAAAAACCTTTACGGCAACCTCCTTTTTCAGCCGTTCAGCAAATGCTATCGTAATCTTTGCCTGTGAACCCTGCGAATCATCCATATTCAAAGGCAGCCCAACCACTATCGCCCCGACGTTCTCGCGTGTGACTAATTCGGCAATCTTTTCCAGAGGTTTTTGCCGCGCGTCGATTACCGCCAGCGGAGAAGCAAGCGTTTCAGAAGCATCGCAGATTGCCAGCCCGATGCGTTTATTGCCGTAGTCTATTGCCATGTATCTCATTTTTCTCACCGCACGTATTGAAAGGGACCATCCTACAGGAACCTGTCTCTGCCGTGCTCCTTCATCAGGGCCAGCAGTTCCTTCAATCTCTGCGTCTGGTCGATATGGCATATGAGCGTGGCGTCGGGACTGTGCGCCACAACCATATTCTCCAGCCCAATCGCCGCGATGAGGTGGCCCTTCTGTTCGGTGACTATGATGCTGTCTTTGCAGTCGAGCAGCTCACTGGTTTCGGCAACGATGACGTTGTTGTCCTTATCGGAAGCAATGACCTCTGCCAGCGCGGCGAAAGACCCCATATCAAGCCATCGACAGTTGAGTTTTATGGCGTGGACATTATGGGATTTTTCCATCACCGCGTAGTCGATGCTGATTTTAGGCAATCTCGGAAAAGATTCTTCCAGTATCTCCTCCTGCCGGGGGCTGTCCCATGCTTTGTGTATTTCATCGAGAGGTTCGACCGTTTCCGGCACGAGTTCCTTCAAATTTGCTAATATCGTCTGTGCCTTCCAGACAAACATTCCGGAGTTCCAGAAGTAATCGCCGCTGTGGACGTATCCGGCTGCTGTTTTTTCAGCCGGTTTTTCTCTGAAGCCTTCAATCGAGTAAATTGCATTCCTGCACTTCGAATTCCTGTGCGCTTTGCCGAGCTTTATATAGCCCAGTTGAGTGCTTGCAAATGTCGGTTTAATCCCAAAAGTAACCAGCGCCTCCGGTACCGCATCGACAAATGCCATCGCATCCTTTACCGCCTGCTGAAAGACATCGACAGGTTCGATTATCTGGTCCGCCGTCACTACTGCCATCGTCGCGTCGGCATCATATTTCGTCAGAATGGTCGCAGCCAGGCCAATCGCCCCGGCAGTATCGCGCACCGCCGGCTCGGCAATTACGTTATCGTAAGGAATATCCGAAAGGTTCTCCCGCACGATGTCCGCGTAACCGGCATTGGTAAGAACGATTATGTTTCTGCTGTCAAAAACAGGCGACAAACGGTCGAAGCAACGCCGAAGAAGTGTTTGCCCATCAAACAACTCGAGCACCTGCTTCGGGCGTTTTTCCCGGCTCAAAGGCCACAGCCGCTTACCCGTGCCGCCGGCCATTATCACTGCGTATTTCATCGACAAACTCCTTATTTTACGCAAACACAAAAAACAACAACGGTACCAACACAAATGCAAAAACGGCCATGGTAACCACCCACAGGGCGCTTGCCAATCGCCCGTCAAGGTCGAATACATTGCTCATTGTGACCATTAAAACGGCGCTTGGACTGACCGACAGCACCATTATCACCTTCTGGACCAGTGCGGTCAAGTCATGTCCCGTCAGTGCAATCACGCGAAGCATCAAAAACGCCACAATCGGCGTCAGCACAAATTTTATCGCCAGAAGTGGAAAATACAACCGCGTATAATTGGCCAATCGAGCCGGCTTCACTCGAAGCCCTATGGAAAAAAACGCCAGCGCCGACGCCACATAGACCAGCACGTCGACCACGTAAAGCCTGCCGACCAGCCGAGGAACCTTCAGCCCCGCCTGATTAAGAATAAGCGCCACAATTACCGCAGGCAGCGACAGACACCGCGGGTCCAGAATGGTACTGAAAGAAAACCGTGCACCGGGGCCTCGCACGCGATATTCGTGGTACTTCAATATGGGAAAAAACATCAGGTAAACCACGGGGATCCAGAATACCAGAAACAAATTAGCATGTGCAAGACCCTCGAAGCCAAATATGGCGTAGCATACGAACGCGCCGCCCGTATAGCCGAGATTGCTCAGACCGCCGGCGAGAATAAGCGTCAAACGCGTCGTCCGGTCCAGCTTAAAAAACGAAAATATCCCCGTTGAAATCCCCACCATCACCAGCATCAGCACCACGCCGACAATCGGCAGCCAGATAAGTTCCAGCCGCAACTGCATTTGCCATATCACTAACAGGGCGATAGGCCAGTTGAAAAACAGCATTACTGCCGTCATTATCTTTTTCGCCCACAACTCGGAAAACCCGAATCGATTTGCCGCCAGAAACCCCGCCGCCAGTGCCACAACCAATACAGCCAACATGCTTGCGAACCGAAGCCGCGTTACATCCTCAGCCGAAAGCTGAGATACAACACTGGAAAACAAAACCCCCATCAGACAAGGAAGTCCCCGTCGACTTCGGCATAAGGCCGAATCTTTTCAGCTAATTGAGCGTAATCGCTTCTGCCCATAAGTGCGAATGTTGCCTCTTTGCCTAATTCCACCGCAGGCTGGTTATACGGGTCGATGCCGAACAACACACCGGCAATTGAAGTTGTCACCTCGTACAGGTAAATGAATTGGCCGACCGCGTAGGCATCTACCTTCTCGAAAACAACCGTCATACAGGGACGTTGGCTCTGCAGAAGTGCATACTCGGTCGCCTTCTTTTCGCTGTTGAGCAGACTGCTCATAGCAGCGCCGCCAAGGTAGCCTAATTCCGGCGCGCAACCGGGAGGCTCGGCTATTCGAATGTCCCTTTCGAAATTGTTCACCTGTAGAAAAGTAAACAGCTTGTCATTGGGACCTTCGCGATACAACTGAACCTGGCTGTGCTGATCTGTCGTCCCAAGGGCCTTGACGGGTGTTGCGCCGACGTGAACTTCTGCACCGCTAAGGTCCAGTGCCTTGCCGAGACTTTCCGCCCAAAGCTGTCGATACCAGTCTGCAAAATCCTTCAGCGCATAACTATAGGGCATCATCACGGAGACAACCTTGCCGCGGTTGTAATAGTGATAGTTTATGGCCGCATTTATCGCCGCCGGATTCTCACGAAAATCCTCGCTTTTGACCCTGACATCCATATCAGCAGCGCCTGCCAAAAGCGAATCGATATCAATACCGCACATACACGCACCGAAAAGCCCCACAGCGCTAAGCACACTGAACCTGCCGCCCACGCCCTGTGGAACCTCCAGCGATTTCAAATGTGCATCATTGGCGATATTGCGAAGCGTACCTTCATTAGGGTCCGTCGTGGCGATAACATGTTCGGCGAAACCATCGGCACCGAACTTATCGAGAAGCAGTTGCCGAATTATCAGCATTTGGCTTGCAGTCTCAGCAGTCCTGCCGGACTTACTGATGACGTTAAAAATCGTCCTGTCGAGCTTGTCACCGGCCCAGTCCAGAAAAGACGCCAACTGCGCAGTATCGACATTATCAAAAACAAAAAAACGCGGCCCCTTGCGCTGCGAATCATCAACATTATACATATACGGATTCAGCGCCGTTTGCAGCGCAATGTTACCCAATGCCGAGCCGCCTATACCCAAAACCACAAACGTATCGCAATGGCCCCTGAGTTCCGCCGCCAACTGTTTTATCTTTTCAGCCAGGCCCGTATTGCCGGCAAGGTCCCGGTATGGCGCCTTGTCCCGGTTTACTTTCTTTATCGCTGCCGATGTTTTCACAGCCATATCATCAAACTGCTCAGCCGTTATTCCATGCTCGGCGCCGATAACCTCTGCCATCACGTTCTTGTAATAAAGCTTGATTTCTTCCTGAGCCATTGTTGTTCCTCTTTCAGTTTTAGTAAACCCACCACCTTGCCCATCGGATCCACCGGGCTATTCACTGCGGGCTTTGCATCTTCAGCAGTTTGGCATATTTTACCATCAGCGTTTTCGTTTGTCCCGTGTTAAACTTCACCACCACAACGCTGTTTTCGCCCATGTCGGTATATTCCTGAACTCTGCCCAGGCCGAAAGACTTGTGACCAACAAGTTCGCCAACAATGAATTTCGGCACTGCCCCGCCTGTGTCCTCAAAATCGTCATCCTCATCCTCATCATCCATTACGTCCCTGACCTCTGCCCCTATTTCATACAAAAAAGGAGACTGTATCGTTCGCAGGAACTGGCCGTGAAATGTGCGATACCACGAATAGCTTATCCAAAGACGATCTTTGGCCCGGGTTATGCCCACAAAAAACAGCCTGCGCTCTTCCTCCAACTCCTCGGGCGACGAAGTGCTCCTCTCGTGCGGAAGTATGCCCTCTTCGAGACCAATGATAAAAACGTTTTCGAATTCAAGCCCCTTTGCCGCATGAAGTGTCATCAACGCAACACGCTCGGAAGACACATCATAACTATCCGTGTCACTGAAAAGCGATATCTCCTGAAGATAGTCAACCAAAGACGGCTCTTCAGAACGCTTATCATATTCAGCAGCGGCACTTATCAACGCATCGATGTTCTCCAGCGCACTTTCCTCCTTGACGTCGCCCGACTGAAGGTACTTCTGCATGCCGGATTCGACAAGGACACGCTCTGTCAGCGATGCAACCGGCCCTTCAATATCCTGCTCGAACTGCTTGATCATACTCGCGAAAACGGCAACTTTGGCCTTGGGACCATTACCGAGAGAATCGATCTGCCCCACCCTGCCAAGCGCAACATAAAAACTAATCCCCTGCGCCGCCGCATACGACCGTATTCGCTCAATCGTCGTCTTACCGATGCCTCGCGCAGGTGTGTTGATAATCCGAAGCAGCGACACCTCGTCACTGGTATTGGCGAGCACTTTCAAATAAGCGAGCATGTCGCGAATCTCTTTCCTGTTATAGAACTCCACACCCCGAACGACCTGGTATGGTATCTTCTCGCGGATAAAAGCTTCCTCCAAAGGCCGACTCATTGCGTTCGTGCGATAGAACACTGCGATCCCATTCAAGGAACTGCCATGCTCACTGAGTTCTTTTATCTGCATGGCAACCGCAGCGGCTTCTTCCTCCTCATCTTCCAGAACATTTACGCTCACGTCTTCGCCCGCCTGCCTGGTCGCCACAAGCCTCTTTTCCTTACGCTGCTTATTGAACGCTATCAGCTTGTCCGCCAGGTTCAGAATATTCGGCGTGCTCCGAAAGTTATCTTCCAGCTTCACAACCGCAGCATCGGGCCAGTCCTTCTCAAACGCTAATATGTTTCCGATGTCCGCCCCGCGCCACCGGTAAATCGACTGGTCGGGGTCGCCCGTCACGCAGATATTATTATGCTCCGAAGCCAGCGCCCTGGCAATCCTGTACTGGGCATGATTCGTGTCCTGGTATTCGTCTACCAGCAAGAACCTGAAGCGATTATTCAGTTCACCGCGTACCTGCGGATTGTTTTCCAGTAAAAGCGCGGTCTCCATAAGCAAATCGTCAAAATCCAGGGCATTATTCTCATTTAATATGCTCTGATAGCGACGGTATATCTTCGCCAGCGTCTTCGAAAAAAAATCATCCGCCTCTTCCGCGAACGCATCAGCATCCACAAGCCTGTTTTTTAATGCCGATATCGCGGCAAGGCATCGCCCGGGCGAAAAATTCTTCGTATCAAGTTCGCACTGCTTAACCGCACCCCTGATGCATCGACCCTGGTCAGAATCGTCATAAATACTGAAATTGCTCCGTATCGGCGAACCCGTCGCTGCCATTGCGCCCGCGTACTTACGCAGAACTCTAACGCACAGCGAGTGAAACGTGCTGATATGCGCACCGCCCGCAGCCCCGTAAGAAGCCGCTCTTTGACGCATCTCCTCGGCGGCCCTATTCGTGAACGTTATCGCGCAGATGTTGTATGGCCGAACGCCGGAATCGATTAGCGCAGCAATTCGGCAGGTTATGACGCGTGTCTTGCCGCTGCCGGGCCCTGCCAGAACCAGCAGTGGACCTTCGACATGAAACACGGCTTTGCGTTGAGAGGCGGTCAATTCATCGTATCGTACATCCTGCATAATCAAGGTCGATCCATCTTAGCGTAGAGGTCCTTCAGAACTTTTCTTGAGTTTTTCCCTGTACTCCTGCTGCATCTTTTCAGCCTCAGCCTTGAGCGTTTTATATAGTGCGGGCCTTTCCACCGAAATTCGCGTCAGCAGACTTTTTCGCAGACTCTCAGGATACTCCTGGGCAAACAGAAAATCACGCAATGCAAGATACCTCATCCGGGGCAATTTCGGCAGCGGCACGCGGATACTCTCACCATAGCTACTGTTATAGAAAGTGTACACCTCTTTTGCTATATTCTCCCGACCGGCTGCCTCGTCGTCGTCGTGCATCGCATAGCGGAAAAAGCTTTCCTGAAGAAGCATTTGGATAATTCCCTTTGCGTCGGTAACCGTCAGTGACTTCATCTCCTCCAGAAAATACTTTCTCGCGAAAACGCCCAGTGGAACCTCTACTTCGGCGCTCGGATAAAGCCTCCTCAGTTCGCTGTAAATCCTGCGGGCCTGCGCAACGTGACCGGCCTGATAAAACAAAAGAACCGCGTTTTTCAGCATATTTCTGTGACCAATCTGATGCGAGTTAAGGCTTTGCCCGTTAGGGTCCGTGTACTTATTAATAATTTTCAGCAGATGCTTGTTGTAAGGTTCGAACATTCGAAGGTCCGGCCGCAAATATATCCCGTACTGCATCGATGCCAAATCACCCTCAGCGTTCGGCTCCGTCACTGGAATATCGTAGATGTATATCTTCCCATTGCGAAACAGATCCTGCAGGCTGTGGTTCACCATGCGATCGGTATTAATTTCGTCTATAGAGTACTGCCCCTCTCCCTTTTTGTGAGTCCCTTTTTTGCCCGCGACACGAAGCCCCTTCACCGCCCAGTAAATCGCGTGAACATCCGGATGACGCCAGTCCAACGGCAAATGCTTATTGGGGTCATTCCAGTCGCTCGGACCATACATCCTGTTCAGCTCATCCATCAGTACCGGAGCGAGCTTCCACGTATGACGAAGTTCATACGCCTTGGCAAAAATGTCGAATTCCTTCAGTGCCGCCCTGCCGGTAAATCTGTCCATCACCTGCGAAGCTTCCGGCGTAAACCTGGCCGGATTCTGCCGAAGCGAAAGGTAATTGCTCACAAAACTCTCGGCTTTGCGGCCGAATCTTGAATCAGCCGCCCGAAGCACATCGACAAACTCGTTTGCATCGGACGTAATCTGCTGCCAGCTTGTCGTTACACGGGCCAGGGCTTTGTAATGCGCTTCATCGGCGGGGGCTACCAACGGCTCCATCGCCTTGGCCAATTGAAGCTTGTAATACTTATGCGCATCATCCGAAACCCCACCAATCTTGTGCTGGAAAATAAACGCTAACTGCCGATAAAGCAAAATGCTGTGGGGATTGATTTTTATCGCCCTGTCGCGAAGCAGTTCATAGCCGTTCTTAACCCACCGCCAACGTTCCGCCGCCTGCTCAGCAGGTATCGCAACAGAAATATTATACGCCATATTCCAGGACTGAAAATCCCACACCGTCGGAAAGCGAGGCTGAAGCGTTGTTATCCACTCGGCAAGTTGCTTGGCATCAAAGAATTGACCAGCCTCCTTGAGCTGCTCGGCACGCATCCAGAGAATATCAACAACCAAACCGCGAAATGCGCCCATCGCAACCGTCGCAAATGCCAACTCCGGAGGAGCATTCTCAAGAGGCGCATTGCTTACAAGGTTCATTGCTTCCCGCTGAGAGTTTATCATGCCCAGATGGCTGCCCGATAAGATAAACAAGCACCCGGCAATAACAATACAGACAGTTATAATTATAATGTCACGCGAACGCATAATCGAATCTTACTCTTCGCTAAACCGTAATCTTCGCAATCTCTTTGTACTGGAAAATCAAAAGGCCCATAAGTGAAACCAGCAGCGCCTTAACGCAGACCATCAGCCCCAAGGCCTCAGCCATCATACCCCAGCTTATCAGACGCGCGGATACCAGGTAACCCGTCGGATTGAACTTGTCGAACTGAGGCAAAAGCTTAATTATCGGCCCGAACGTCATTGAATAAATGCCGCTCACGTCTTTGCTCAGATATTCGAACGAATCCACTATAAAACCGCTAAAGGCCGCCGTGAAAAAAACCACCAGGCACAACAGTATCGCCACCGGAAAAGACAAAAACGTCGCAGCCAACATGCTCAACGCCGCCAGAAAAATCAGGCGAAGCATTATCAACCCAACACCCCTGAAATAGTTGGCACTGAACGTGTCGGCCTTGTAAAGCACCTTCAAACCATCCTTGAGCGGAAATATCACCACGGTATTGTTGAAAGGGGCATTTATAAACTCCACCGCCAGGTATCCGTCATCGGCAATCACGTCACCGGGAACCTCTATCTCGTAAAACGTGCGGATGAGGTCCTTGCGGTCGAAATCTCGAACCGGTGTCGTCAGCCTTCCACCATACTTGAGCGGGCGAATATCACCGACCCTCCACCTGCTGTAAACCTCCAGGCCGGGCGGATTCACCGAAACATCATACTTGAATTTTATGAACAGACTCTCACCGGGATTCAGCGGCTTAACGTTCTCGAATTCCCAAATCAGGGGACGACCCGGCGGCGCCGCACGTTTGGCCAGTTGCTTTTGTATCGTAAGGCGACGCATGATTTCGTTGCGGGAGATTCCCCTGAACTGTTGACCCAACTGCCCCTCACTTTTGAGCTTGTTGTAAGTCTGTTCCACTTCTTTCTCGACATTCGCCTCACCAGGACTAAGTGCCGCACGCGCAGTGAAAAATCCGTTCCGGGCAGCGGCCCTTTCCGCCTCGGACGCCTTGACCAGCTTCGGTGTATAAATCGTAATCGCGTATATCGCCCCCGAAAACACAACCAGCAATACCACGTCCAGCAGTATTACCCCCAGCAGTTTACCGGCAATAAGTTCGAAGCGATGTATCGGCTTGGTTATCACCGTGTATATCTGCCGTTGCTTGATGTCACTGGTCAGTGTGTAAATAGAGATGATTATCGTCAGCAGGCAAAGCAAAAGACTCGTCAGAGAAAGCCCGTAACTTATAAACGTCTGCAGACGCCCCTTCAGTGTCCCATCACCGGTCGAGGTAATTCCCAGCGCACCAAGCATCACCGCGAGCAGCAGAATAAACACAACCGCAACCTTCATCCGCAATGTCTGCTTTACAGTATTTATCGCCACAGCCCAGATACTACGCATCGTCCGAATCTCCTTCGGATTTCTCAGCATGACCATCCGAATCGTTCGACGCCGTCAACTCATCCAGAATATTCCTGCGAGCCTGCTCAGCTTCATCACCACCCACCTCGACAGGTTCGACCTCGACCGTTGGTTCAGATGTAACCGCTTCACCCGGAACCGATTCGACCGGCCCGGTCAACTCTCGTAACAGACCATCATCAGGCTTTGATACGCCTTTGGATTCTTCACTAACTTTCGGCACAGCCGTCACCGCTGATTCTTCAGATGGCTGCTTCTCCGACAACGGTTCAGAAACAAGCTTATCGAGAATACTCTCGACTGAACTCTCCTGGGTAAGAAAACCGCTGATTTGCCTCGTACTAACCGCCCCGCTTGTCGGCTGAGCATCCTGCTGAGCCGCCATAACAGTCTTTATAAAATATGATTCCAGTTTATCCATCGGTGAAGTAACCTCGAATTCAGCATGCTCGGATTCCACTATCCGCTTTATCTTCTCCACAACCCTGTCACTGATGTCACCGGTCACTATTTGTCTCTTGCCGGACTGCGTAAGAAGCTCTTTAACACGCCCCTCCGACTGAATCCTGCCACCGTAAAGAATCGCGATCCTGTCGCACACATCCTCAACATCCGCAAGCAAATGGCTGCAAAGAAGTATCGTCTTGCCGCGCCTGGCAAGTTTGATAACAAGGTCCTTTATTTGACGAGTCCCGATGGGGTCAAGACCCGTCGTAGGCTCATCCAGAATCAAAAGCTCCGGATCGTTTATCAATGCCTGCGCAAGCCCGATTCGCCGTGCCATGCCTTTCGAAAACATCCCCACGGGCCTGTTCGCAACCGCGGTCAGGCCAACCATCTCAAGCAGTGCTTCTATACGCGACCTGCGTTCCCTGCGGCCAAGGCCAAACAGCCTGCCGTAAAAATCAAGTGTCTCCCGGGCGTTCAGATACCGGTAAAGATATGATTCTTCCGGCAAAAAACCAATCCGACTGTTAATCTTCGTGTCACTGCTGTCGCCGCCAAGAACAACCGCACTTCCCTTCGTCGGATGAAGAAGGCTCAGCAGCATCTTCAATGTCGTTGTCTTACCAGACCCGTTCGGACCGAGCAGACCGAATATTTCGTTCGACCGTATCTGCAAATTGAGACCGTTGACCGCGTAGACCTTGTCACGACCCCACCAGTCGGAAAAAACCTTCGTCAGAGATGATGTTTCTATTGCGTATTCCATATTTCACGTCTCGCAACCCGCTAATCACTAATTTGTCACCGCTTCTCACAGATGCATCAAACGTGGGGCCCGTGTCCGAGTTCTTCACCGTACCGCACAAGCCGGGCACTGTTGAAAACAACTATCAACGAGCCGAGAAAATGCAAAAACGCCGCGTATGCCGCCGGCAGCCACGCAGCCGCAGCCGCGCCAACGCCCAGAACGATAAAAAGCATCCCGAAAAAAAGATTCTGAATAATCACTTTGCGGGTTTTTCGTGAAAGCCGAACCAGAAACGGCAAACGATTCAGGTCATTGCTCATCAGTGCTATGGAAGCGGAGTTTATCGCAACGTCACTACCCGCAGCACCCATCGCTATACCAAGATCACCCGCCGCTAATGCCGGTGCGTCATTAATACCATCACCAACCACCGCAACGCTGTGGCCGTTCTTTTTCAGTTGCTCTACTATCGCCAGCTTGTCCTGAGGCAGACAATGCGCCTTGAAATCCGTGCACCCAAGCTCTGCCGCCACACGGTTGGCAACCTCACTCCTGTCACCTGTCAGCATCGTAACCCTTTTAACACCCATCTCAAACAGTTGAGTAAGCGCTTTCTTTGCCTCAGGACGAGTCTTGTCCTGCATACCGACCCACCCGATACAAACCGAGTCCCTGGCAACATAAAGAGTACTAAAACCCTGCTCCTCATGAAGCGCCGGATCGGGAATATTACCAATATCTATACCCTTCTCCTGCAGAAACGTATCTCGACCGACGATAATCTCCGCTCCAGCAACCGTGGCTGTAACCCCCTTGCCCGGCGTCTCTTCGAACTTCGCCGATTCGACTAATGAAAGATTCGCCTCTTTGGCAATATTATGCAGCGCACGTGCCGCGGGATGCTTACTCATCTGCTCGGCGGACGCCGCCAACGAAAGCAACTCCGCAGCTTCAACGTTCTCAGCCGGGGTTAACTTGGTCACATAAAGCCTGCCCGTCGTAACCGTACCGGTCTTGTCAAATACTATTGCCGTCACCTTACCGGCAACCTCCAGGTCGGCTACGTTCTTTATAAGAATCCCAAGCCTCGCAGAAGCCGAAATCGCCGCAACCATCGCCGTCGGAGTCGCCAGTATCAGTGCGCAGGGGCATGATATAACAAGGATAGTAATCGCACGGTTGATATCACTGGTGAAAAACAAAACTATCGCCGCTATCATCAAAATCGTCGGGGTATACCAACGAACATATTTATCGATTATCCGCATAATCGGTATCTTCGTCTGCTCTGCCTGAACGATCAGCGACTGAACCCTGCCCAAAGTCGTATCACTGCCGGCCTTGGTAACCTTCACCTCCAGCATGCCCGTAAGGTTGCTCGTCCCCGCGAAAACCTGCATCCCTGGAACCTTGTCAACAGGAAGAGATTCACCGGTTATCGTCGCTTCGTTGACAGAGCTTAGACCCGTAACAACTTCGCCGTCCGCCGCTATGTTGTCACCCGGACGAACACGAATCTTGTCCCCGGACTTCAGACTGCTTACCTTTACCTCAATCTCGCCGCTTTCTGTCAAAAGGTTCGCCCTCGTAGGCGTCAGCTTTATCAAAGACTCAATCGAAACGCGGGCGCCGAGGGCCGTCCGGCTCTCCATTAGTTCACTCAGCAGCATAAAAAATGAAATCAGCCCCGCCGCAACGTACTTCTCGGTGGCGAATGCCGCGATTATCGCAAGCGCAACAAGCTCATCCATATGAGCGTGCCTCTGGATAAGGCTCTTTAGTGCGTGCCAGACAATCGGCGCGCCAAGCAGTATCGCCGCCATCATCGCCAGAAACTGCGCCTGGTCGCTGCCCGAACCGTAAAAAAGCTTCGCAATCCCGCTGTTTATCAGCAAAACCCCCCCTGCCAATGTCCCCATCAGCGCCATGCTGACACGCAACTGCTTACCGTGAGTGCGCTCGACACTTATGTCTTCCTTAAGATGCAAATGTTGATGTCCCATATAGTCAGCCATTCCGGTCCTTACACTGCAATATTCGAAAACTATTCTTAATCGCCGGCCTTGCCGGGTTTTCGCTTTATGGTCGGGTCACGGCTCAACAACACGCGAAGCTCACGGTCCTTGATATCCTTACCCGGTTGAACAACAAATATCTCGTCCGCCCTGCCGAAAATGTATTCCATCGCACCAAGGTACAAACTCTGAAGAACAAGCTTCGGATGTTTGTTGTACTCAGGCAAAATCTGCACCAGGTATTCGGCGTTGGCCTTGGCCGTCTCCACAACTTTCGTGCGATAAGCACGCGCCTCTGCAATTCTCTCGCGGGCGGCGCCGGCAACCTGTGACCACAAACGCTCCTTCGGTTTCTCACTTAAACCATCATCTTTCAACGCCGCCAGGAGCTTCCCCGCCACCGGGCCGCCTGCTTCGTTAAGAGTTTTATTCGCATACGTCCTCGCTTCACTCAACGCCTGCTGGCTTGCCTGGCTCGCCACAATCGATGCCTCGAATGCCCTGTCAACCTGCAGGGGCCAGATGCTGTCCGTCAACTGAAGCGACACAACTTCCAGACCCGTTTCCATCTCGTCCAGCTTCCTCTGTATCAGCCCGCGAACGTGACTCGTAACCGCGGCAACACGTTCGAATTTCACTTCATCAATGGTATAATTCACCATCGATGTCACCACCGCGTCCTCTACTACCGATTTCAAAAGAGGCTCAACGCTGCCGGCAATAACGACCGTATAATCCTCGCCCGGCTTGACTTCTTCAACGTATACGTTTCGGAAAAAACGCTCCGCCTGGTCGTCGCTTACCTTGTATGTCAGTTTCCACTTACAGTGCACAATGTTGTAGTCACTGCCTTCGGAATCGCCCGCCGTCTCGGCATACTTTTCGCTCCGGGTCACACAATAACCGTCTATCATGGGCCTGAGCGGGTCCGTCGGACGAGCATAACCCTTGCCGCCGGCAAGAATCTGTTGTTGAGTCTGATAGTACCAGAACGAGTCGATTGCCATCGTCACCTTCTGACCTACTGGAATCTTCACAAGCTTATCTATCGGGTAAGGAAGAACCCAGTGCAGCCCCGGCTCCAAAAGACGATGCTCGTCCGTACCCTGAACCTCGCCGAAACGAAGAACAAGCGCTCGCTCACCGGGTTCCACCGTCCGGAACCCTGAAGCCAGGAAGATGATAACAAGTATCACCATTATAATCTTCAGAATAATAAAGCTCAGCCTCAGCGCTTCCGACAGGCTTTTGCTGCCGGCGTCCAGTGTATCCATAGCATCCTGAGCCGAGGCTTCAGGCTGTGACTTAATCTCATTGTCCTTATCATTTTCTGCCATAGGACCAATAACTTCCTTCACTAAGAAAACTATTTCTCAGACTTAATCGCAGGAATCTTCTCCAAAAGAGTAAATGGCTCAATGTCCGTCGGAACAACATACGTCGCCTTCTTTCCTAAAATCTGTTTCAGGGCGTCTATATTACGCAAAAACATGGCAAGCTCCGGATTGGCCTTGAACATATCATAATACTGCGCCGCTTCGGCATCTCCCTGGCCGCGAATAGCTTTTGCTCTGGCCTCGGCCGCCGCCAGCAGTTCTGTTTTCTTCGACTCGGCATCCGTGCGTATCTTCACCGCCAATGCGTCACCTTGTGCAATAAGCTTTATCGTCTCTCCGTTCCGTTGGGCCCTCATACGTTTGAAAACATCCTTGCTCACCTGCTCACTGACGTTGAGTTGCTTTATGCCAAGAGTTTCAATCTCGATACCGTAGTTGCCCGCTTTCACCGCTGCGCTAAGGTCATCCTGCATTTGCTTCTCTATCCGCCCAAACTGTATCTTGGATGCGTCGCTGTTGACGAACTCACCGAATCCGTGCAAACCAATCACTTTGTTCTGCGTATCGCTGATCTGGCTGCGAAGTTTGCTCTCCGCCTCACTCAGGCTGCCGTTCGATACTGCCTTGAAAAACTCCAGCGGGTCCGATATCCGCCAAACCACGTACGTGTTTACGATAATCGGGACCGCTCCCTTGGTCGTCGTCTCCGCGGCAGGAGCATCAAGAACGCGCAGCCGCGAATCAAACTTGTAATAACGCTCAATTGGTACCGGCCACTTGAACTTCAGACCAGGCTTGGTGATAATGCCGCGAATCGGCTTGCCGAAACGCATCACGAACGCCGATTCCGTCTCACGAACCTGAAACGAAATAAAATACAGAACCATCACTGCCGTCAGTAACACGATAAAAATTGTAATAGCTATATTTTTCATTGACCTTTCTTCTCCTCGATACCAGCCATATCATATATGCTGGGCGTGAGTTTTTCCTGAAGATCTATTATTGTAGTCTGTTTGTCGTTGTGCTTGCCGACAACAACGTATTTTCGTATTCCGGCGAGTGCCTCTTCGAACGCAACAAGCCGCTGTTCACGCTTATAAAACTCCGGCGCCGCGTCATAAGCCTTAATCTGTCCCGCAAATCGCTCGCCGCTGCCGCGAGCAAGGTTCGTTTTCTCAAAAGAGTAACTCTGGGCATGGCGAAGCGTCTGGAATATCTCACCGCTGGCACCGGCAAAAGCCGTGTCCAGTTCTTTTCCTAATTGCTCGATTAGGTCGGAGTCTTTCGCATCTTTGGCCTGCTGATATTCCGACGCAAGATTGTAAAGCTTCTCAACATTACTCACCGAGCCTGCCAAGCTGCTCAATGTTCGGTTACACTCCGCCTGGGCCTTCAAAATTGCTGCCTGTTTCTTCTGAACCGCACCGACCACGTTCTGATAGTCCAAAGCAAGATCCACCGGCGGATGAATACCCTGCAAACCCAGGAAAACTATCTCGATACCCAGCTTCGCCTGGTCCGCTGCCGCCTGCACTCTCTCGGTCAGCACCGCTTTTGCACGCGCGCGACCAGCCCCAAGAAGGCTGTCAACCGCCTCATTACCACTAACACCAATCGTCGCATTCGCCGCGAATTTTGTCAACTCATTATAGCATATCACCTTGAGCCTCTCCTCGGCCTCATATACAGGGGCCTCACCGCGACGCCGCGTAACCTTGTGATTATACATAAACCTATACAAATCCTTCACCCTGTACTGAACCGGAATAGCCGCGATAACAAGCCCGACAGGCACCGTATCGGAACTAAGACTTTCAGATTCTCCCGCGACAAGAACTTTGTACTCGGCTTTATAATGCTGCTTACCCCACAAAAGGGGTTCCAACCCACTGGTTTCATCACCCTGCTCAAAACCAATGTTCATTACAGAAATCCGTTTCGTCGGATACTTGTAAGCTATATCGATAGGCCAGGGCAGTTTTAACGCCAGCCCGGGCCCAACGTGCCTCACCTTGCCCGAACTATTCATTGGATTGCCAAAATACTCTATTATCGCCTCCTCGTTAGGCCCAACCGTTACAAAACAACTCAGCAGATACAGACTGACACCCGCGAACAGCACAAGCGGTGCAACCGCTTTTTCAAGCAGCTTGTAAAACCACGTCTGTGAAACCTTGAAACCAAACTGATAATCGATCGCGCTTGCCGCCGTTCGAAATAGCCCGCCAGGTTCGTTTATCAATCCCAGCAGCCGACTGTCGAAGGCGCTCCTGTGATATTGGCTCTTAAGACGGGGGCGATATATATCCAGAACAATGTTAATACCCGTCTCCGCTCCAAGAACCACAAGCACAACGGGAATCACACGGCTGACAACCTCCATTACCGCGAAAAACCTGAACTGAACCAGCGCCAACGACAACGCCAGAACAAAGTACAGTATCGAAGCACCAAAAAGATAGCTCCCACCGGCTCTGAGCGGCTGCCACTGAACCTGTGAAGACATACCCGTGGCATACCGAGAAAGCAGAAAGCTCACAAACGCCATCGCCACCATAAAAACCGCACAGAGAAGCGGATCATGACTCTCTGCGCCGATGCCACTTATGCTTTTCCAAAGATAAAACCCAAGACCAACCTGGTAAGCAGCTATAATCCCGGAAAATATCGGAATAAACCACTTCTCGAATATGCCAAGCCGACGCTGCGCAACCGCGAAAAGGCCCGCCCGGCCCTGCTCTTCCTGAAAAATGGTCGAGCTTTCCCTGTCCTTGGCCATACGGCTCGCGTCAAGTTTCTCCTGCTCAACAAGCCCACGCTGATGAAACCACAGGCACAGAACAAACCATATCAACGCCGACGCAGCCATAAGCCAGCTAACCGCGAAAACAGCAAAAAAACCGCTCCATAAGCCGATGAGAAAGGTAATGATGAAGAATACAACACTTACCGCCAACGATGCTCGGGCCAGGTATTCAGCACGTTTCGACGACATACTCATCCTTTATTCCTGTCTTGTTGCCGCGAACAAAAAACCTTTGCAAAAGTATCTAATTAAAGTGTCTACACCCTTTACACTTTAGAAACGGCATACTATAACAACAAACACTGTTACACCATAGAGACATTTGAAGAATATGTCACGGAAACAGGCGCAAGGCCCGATAACCAAATGAATCGGGAAAGCGCCGCCAATGGGCAAGTAATAATGTTCAAACTAATTACGATAGCAAAAAACACTTTCATTGAGACACTAAGGCAACCAATCTATCTCATTATTCTAATCGCCGCCATGCTCTTATTCTTTCTAAGCCCGTCAATAGCCATGTACACCATGAGCGACGACAACAAGCTCTTACGCGAGATAGGCCTTTCTACGCTCTTTTTGACCAGCTTGTTCATATCTATATTCGCCGCCTCAGGGGCTGTAGCTGAAGAAATTGACAATAAAACCATAGTGACCGTCCTCAGCAAGCCCGTACAACGCCCGATATTCATTATCGCTAAGTTCTTCGGCGTACTCGCTGCCGTTGCTCTGGCACACTATCTCTGCTCGATTGCACTGCTCATGGCCATCAGGCATGGTGTACTTTCAACTACCAGAGACACGCACGACTGGACCGTCTTGGGCTCAGCCGGAGTCATTGTCGTAATGACTATCATCCTAAGTGCCTTTTTCAACTACGTTTACGACTGGAAATTCTCATCCACAATCGTAATCACCGGGGCCGTACTAAGCACTATCGCCCTGGTCTTCCTCATATTCATCGACAGAGACTGGAACTTCAACCCCCAAAACAACGGCATAAACAAAGTAGACGTCTACGGCTCAGTATTGCTCTTCATGGCAGCAACAATAATGGTAGCACTGGCAGTAGCACTTTCCTCAAGGTTCAACATTGTCGTAACACTTTCAATCTGCATCGGGATTTTTCTCCTCGGCCTCATAAGTGATTATGCCTTTGGAAGGTTTGCCGACACCAATTTATTGGCCAGAATATGCTATTTTCTGGTCCCAAACCTACAGGTCTTCTGGATCAGCGACGCCATTTACGAAGGACAACAAGTCCCATTTGAATACGTCCTTATTGGTGCTTCATACGCCATCACCTACAGCACAGCCATATTGGCACTGGCCGTCGCTTCCTTCCAGAGACGCCAGGTAGGCTGAAAATCACTTCTGTCGATTATGCACATCCGCCCCTGCTCCCACTGCCGGCTCGCCTCACAGGGTTTTCATAACTGCGACCTCGTCACAGTGGTCCTGTTTTGGACATTTTGCACAGTCACTCCACACCTTCATCGGGAAAACGCCCTTGTCCACAATCTCGAAACCAAGCTTTTCGAAAAAACCCGGCTCCATTGTAAGGGCAAATACCCGCAGCACCCCCAATTCAGAGGCCCGCTCACCCGCAGCCCTAACAAGCGTTTTCCCTATTCCGCTGCCCTTGTGGGATTGCTCCACCGCCAGCGACTTAATCTCTGCAAGGTCCGACCATATTACCGAAAGCGAGCAGCACCCAACTACTTGCCCATCAATCTCTGCAACGCTGAAAGTCTGAATATTCTCATAAATATCCGCCATCGAACGAAACAGCATCCGGTCCCGCTCGGCGTAATCGCGGACAAGAGAGCATATCGCCGCAGCATCACATATTCTTGCTTCACGTACCTTCATATCTTGAAAGTATACTCTATTGCAACCATTCTTCCAGTAATATCCACCGACTCACTCATACAAACCCAACACCGGCACATCTTTCACTTTGCCCGTAATACTCCGATTCATAAAACACGAATTGACAAAAATGCGAAAAAAAGCTGGAAAAAATGCCGCACATCAATAAAATGACGCTTCGTACGCCTTGCCGCGACTACTGTATAGCGAATTCGGTCAATGCAATGCGATAGTGCCAACTGACGCAAATTGCCGGTGCTGATTATATGAGATTCATACTTATTGACAGAATAATCGATATTGACCCTGCAAAACAAATCAGGGCCGCAAAGAGTGTCTCACTCGCAGAGGAGTACCTCGCGGACCACTTCCCAACGTTTCCGGTCCTGCCGGGCGTACTGCTGCTTGAAGGCCTCATCGAAACCGCTTCTTGGCTCGTCAGAAACGCCCATAATTTCGCACACAGTATGATATTGCTCGAAAACGCCGGAAATGTAAAATATAAAAGCTTTCTGGCCCCGGGACGTACCATCGAATACACCGTAAACGTCAAAACACTCGAACAGAACATCAGCAGTTTTACAGGCTTTGGAATCTCCGACAATGAAAAAATCGTCGAGGCAAGGTTTGGACTAAGGCATTTTAACCTCGCTGAACAAAACGCCGCGATGGTCGATATCGATGCCAAAATAATCGAAAACATGAAAAACAGGTGGAACCTGCTAACACAACAAATAACTATGGCCGGTCAAAACTCGTGAATCATTAAATCAATACCGGAAGTAAAGGATTATGGTAATGACTAAGGATGAAATTTTTCAGCAGGTACAACAGGTGCTCGTCGATGCACTCGGAGTCGACGATGATGAAGTTACACCACAGGCAACATTGATGGCAGATCTCGGAGCCGAAAGCATCGACTTCCTCGACATTGTCTTTCGACTCGAAAAAGCCTTCGATATTAAAATCCCGAGAGAAGAATTGTTCCCCGCTGAAACACTCATGAACAATCCCGATTTTGTGGAAAACGGAAAACTAACACCCGCAGGGATTGCTGAATTGAAAACCCTGATGGCGCACACCGACATCTCAGATTTTGAAAACGACCCCGACATCAACAAAATCGGCGACCTGTTTACTGTCAACGCCATCGTTAACTTCCTCGACAGCAAACTAAATGCCGCTTAACTTTGGAGGCTGATGAAGTCGAGCGGCAAAAAAAACCTGTACCGCCGCCGAATTCTGACAACTATATGCGATGGATATGGATAGACAAGTTCGTTGAGTTCCAAAGCGGCAAAAGGGCCGTCGCTATAAAGAACGTCACCCTCGCTGAAGAGCATCTTCACGACCATTTCCCGTCGTTTCCCGTCATGCCGGAGTGCCTCATGATTGAGGCCATGGCACAAACCGCCGGCATTCTCGTTGGAGAGGCACGAAACTTCAAAGAAAAGGTCATCCTCGCAAAAATTAAAAAAGCAGTCTTCTACGATTACGTCACCCCTGGTGACACCTTGAAAATATCGGCAAGCATCGAATCCTTGGCACCCGAAGCCGCTGGAACCGCCGGAAAAATCACTTGCGGAGAAAAGCTCATAGCCAACATCGATCTGATGTTCAGCCACATCGACCAGAATCTCGCCGGAAAGCAATTTCCACACGACAACTTCGTCTTCACTGACATGTTCAAGTCACTCTTGCACGGGATTGCTTCATCAGACACTGCTTCTGACGCCGCGGAATCGGAGAATAGATAGTGACTGCGAAACGCGTGGTAATAACAGGCCTTGGTGCTGTAACCCCACTTGGTTTGAATGTCGACGAAATGTGGAATGGCCTTACACACGGTAAATCCGGCATCGCCAAAATAACAGCTTTTGACCCCGACGGTTTCCCATGCAAACTCGCCGGACAGGTACCGAACTTCAACATAAGAGACCATGTCCCCAGAGCACATCGAAAAGCAACAAAGCTCATGTGCCGCGACATCGAACTTGCCGTCGTCGCCGCCAACGAGGCGCTAAAAGACAGCCAAATCGTCACAAAAGCATTCGACCCCGAAAACATCAACTTCGACCCCACGAGAATGGCAATCAATCTCGGTGCAGGCCTCATAAGCTGCGACCTCGTCGAACTCGCCCCAGCCGTCGCCAAGAGCCTCACCGATGGTGAATTCGACATCCAAAAATACGGAAAAGAAGGACTCCAAATGGTCACGCCCTTGTGGCTGCTGAAGTACCTCCCCAACATGATTGCTTGTCACATCGGCATCATCCACGACATACAGGGTCCAAGCAACACAATCACCTGCGCCGAAGCCGCCGCACACATAGCCATCGCCGAAGCCGCACAAATCATCGCCAGAGACGCCGCAGACATTGCCCTGGCCGGGGCCGCCGAAGCAAAGGTAAACCCCATACTCATGATTCGACAAAACCTGACCGGAAGAACAACATCACAAAACAATGACAACCCCGACACCGCCTGCAGACCATTCGACGCCGACGCAAAGGGTTCCGTTTTCGGCGAAGCCGCAGGTATGATAATTCTCGAAAGCCTCGAAAACGCACGCAGCCGTGGTGCTAAGGTTTATGCCGAAATCGCAGGTATCGGCCAGAGTAACAACATCAACCCAAAATTCGAACATTTGGAACCCGACGGTAAAGGCATCCAAATCGCAATTGAAAAAGCCATCGCCGATGCGCAAATTCAGCCCGAAGACCTGGACCTGATTATCCCGCATGGAACCGGCATCCCCGAAGACGACCGGGCCGAAGCTGTCGCCATCGAAGCAGCTCTCGGCCACGCTGTGACAAGCATACCCGTCTGGCCGACAAAGAGCATGTTAAGTAACACCGGGGCCGCCGCCGGTGCCCTGGACGTTATCGCCGCCGCCTGCGCAATCAAAAATAGCACGATACCCGCCGCGAAAAACTGCGACAAAAAAGCAAATTCATGCTCACTAAACATAATAAAAAAAACCATGAAAAAAAATATTCGTTATGTCCTGTGCTCAAGTTATACTTATGGCTCACAAACAGCCGCACTCGTGCTAAAGAGCACACACAATGACGCGGAAAACTAAATGCTGCAAAACACCAAAAAACAAAGAGTCGTAATTACCGGCATGGGGATCATCTGTCCGCTCGGCCATGATGTCGAAACACTCTCCAAGGCAATACTAAACGGCGAAAGTGGGATGGCCAAAACCACCATCTTTGACGCCTCAACATTCCCTTCAACCTTCAGCGCAGAGGTAAAGAACTACGACATCACCAAATTCACCAAAAATCCCCAGCTACACAAATACTGCAATCGAGGCTCCGCCTTTGCAGTCGGAGCCGCCGTACAGGCATGCAGACAGGCCGGCATCGACGTCGAAACCGACCAGCCCACAGACAACATCGACCGCAAAAGGCTCGGCATCTATATCGGAGCAGGCGAAGGCTCCGTAGATAATGACGCTTTCTTCGGAGCAATCGCAAAGGCATGGGACCCGGCACAAAACCAAATGGACTGGCTGCAGTGGGCAAAAGTCGCCAATGCCAAAATGAATCCTATGCGCGAACTCGAGCAGGAGTCAAATATGCCCGCCACCCATCTGGCAATACTCACCGCTGCTCGCGGACCGAGCAGAAGCTGCCTCACCGCATGCGCCGCAAGCACGCAGGCCGTCGGTGAAGCCGCAATGCTCATTCGCAGAGGCGACGCCGACGTTATGATTGCCGGAGGTGCCCACTCCATGATTCATCCGCTGGGTGTCACCGGCTTTAACCGACTCACCGCACTATCGACAAGAAACGACAGCCCACAAACCGCTTCCAGACCTTTCTCGGCAAGCAGGGACGGCTTTGTCCTCGGAGAAGGGGCCGCAATAGTCATCCTCGAATCGCTAACCTCTGCAAAAAAAAGAAACGCAAAAATCCTCGCAGAACTCATCGGTTTTGGAAGCACTTCCGACGCCTTCAGAGTTACCGACATGCACGAAGAGGCACGAGGTGCCATCCAGGCAATTACCGCCGCGATAAAAGATGCTGGCATCGCCCCCGCAGACATTGACTACATCAGCACCCACGGAACAAGCACCATCGAAAACGATTCCATAGAAACAAAGGCAATCAAGGCCGTCTTCGAAGATAACGCAAAAAACGTACCTGCCAGCAGCGTAAAGAGCATGCTCGGCCATCTCATCGGCGCCGCCGGGGCCGCTGAGTTGATAACATGTGTCCTGGCAATACGAGACAACATCCTGCCACCCACTATGAACCTCAACGACCCGGACCCCGCTCTCGATTTGGATTACGTACCAAACAAGCCGAGAAAAGCTGCCGTCAACATCGCCATGAACGAGTCCTTCGGCTTCGGAGGACAAAACAACGTCGTTATCATAAAGCGATACGAGGAAATAACATGATTGACATAAAACTCATACGCGAAAACCCCCAAAAGTTCAAGGACGCCGCAAAAGCAAAACACTTCGACGTAGACATCGACAAACTCATCGAAATCGACCAGGCCCTGAAAGCCACAAAGCAAAAGCTCCAGGTCATCACCACCGACAAAAATCAAATTGGTAAATCAATCCCCCGACTCGCCAATGACGAAAAGCAGACCGCCATGGCACAACTGGCAGACCTCAAACAGCAGCAAGCCGATTACGATGAACAAATCAAGCAGCTTCAGCCGCTGTTCGACGATCTCATCCTTCACGTGGCTCAGCCGGCTGATGATGATGTCCCCTTAGGCGCCGACGACACACAAAACGTCGAAATAAGAAAAGAAGGGCAAATACCACAATTCGATTTCGAGTTGGCCGACCACGTCCAGCTCGGCCTCGACCTCGGAATAATCGACATCGAACGAGGCGTCAAACTCGCAGGTACAAGAAACTATTTCCTCAAAGGCGACGGAGCACTCCTCCACTGGGCCGTCCTCAGGTTCGCCGTCGACCTGATGGTAAAAAGAGGATATGTCCCCATGTCCGTGCCGCTGCTCGTCAGAGATGCCACAATGCAGGGAACCGCCTATTTCCCCGGTGGCGAAGACCAGGCATACAGAATGAAAAAGGACCAGCTTAATCTCGTTGGTACCGCTGAAGTCCCCCTCACCGCCTATCACATGGGAGAGATACTCAACGAAGAACAACTGCCGCTGAAATATGTCGGCCTGTCAACCTGTTTCAGAAGAGAAGCCGGGGCCGCCGGAAAAGACACCTACGGTCTGTATCGAATACACCAGTTCGACAAGGTCGAGCAGGTCGTCGTCTGTAGAAACGACCCCGAACAAAGCATGAAATTCCACAGCGAGATACTCTCAAACGCCGAAGCTGTTATGCAGGCGCTCAAACTGCCTTACCGCATCGTAAACGTCTGCACAGGAGACCTCGGCAGAGGCCAGGCCAAAAAATTCGACATCGAAGCATGGATGCCATCACGAAAAAACTACTGCGAAACCCACAGCGCAAGCAAGTTCTACGACTTCCAGGCAAGAAGAATGAACCTCAGGTACAAGGAGACCGCCACAAAGAAAAACATCTTCTGCCATACCCTCAACAACACCGTAATAGCCTCACCCAGAGTACTGATTCCCCTGCTCGAACTTTACCAGAACCCAGATGGCTCGATAAACATCCCCGAAGTCCTTCAGCCGTATATGAACAACAAACAAAAAATTACAAAACCAACATAACAACAGCGACGGTTCCGGCGGGAACTTATCCTGTTCAAATCGGTCTCGTGCAGAATTGTAATGATAATTCTTTCGCAGGTGAGCTTATGACCAAGCAGCAAAGAAACTCTGGCGCTGAGGAGGAACTCAGCGATCTAAAACAGGAACTCGAAAATTTCCAGCACGAAAAAGAACGCGTCCGGGCCATAATTGGAAAAATCGGCGGCGTACCCAAATCTCGAGCCAAGCTCATAAATATCTTCTTCATAGTGGTCATTGTCGGTTCTGTGATTGTATCCTTTTTCACCGGCGAAAAATGGCAACTGCCTATGATTGAACTGGCGACAATCGCCCTGTCGGTCAAAATCATTTACCTGATACACAACCAGATGCGCATCAATCACTTCCAGTTCTGGATATTATCTTCGCTCGAATGGCGCCTCAACGAGTTGATGAAAAGGGTTAAGGATTTGAAAAAGGATTAACCGCCTATATCGTCACGAATTTCAGCTTGTCTTCGCTCTGTTGTTCGTCCTCGGCCTGCTCACCCGGCTTGAATGGAAGTTCCTCGGCAAACTGAATCGCCACTTTACGCAGAAATCTGTTTACCTCGTCGACCCGGCAGATATGACCTGAACGTGTGAAGTCCGCCATATCGAAGCTGTCCTCGACGCCAAATCGCGGAACGCAGAAACGGGCCGTTATATGCTGTCCGGGATACGGACATTCTTCGTTCGCGTAGCACGTAAATGCCGCACCACAACTGGAAACGTCAACCATCTGCCCCTGGCAAAGCTCTCCATCGAAGTTCTCGGCAAACCATACGGGCCAATGATAACGCAGTCTTTGTTCTCTTCTTCGCTCGCTAATCGCATCCATTACATACACCCCTGAAAAATCCATGATACTCAACCCCCTCCGCTTCGACAGACATACAGCCTGACTTTACCAACAATTACCGAGAAAATCTTCAATGCACCAATTGGCAACGCCGATTTGCCTGTTTTCAACACCCAGCGACCCAATTCCCCCATCAACCTTTTTTCACCCCTTTTTCCAAAGCGCTCCGGGATGTTCCTATAACTGACTGCATCTTGTTGCCCACATTAATTGCCTTTATCTTCGCAGCATCACCACCCCTATCATCTTGAGCGAAGTCCCGACATGTCGGGCCGAAGCCGAAGGACCTGGCATACGAATATTACCAAACTTACCCACCGTAACTTGGCCATTGTCATTCCTGCGCAGGGACCCCACTCGCGAATGCGGGTGCAGGAATCTATCAATCAAACACCCTCACCGCAGGCGATTCCACCTAATAATCAATTATCAATCCCTCCCAGCCACCAATCGCACAATATCTTCAAATCCCCCCTATCAACAACCCCCGAAAAATCCAAATCCGCTCCACCGCAATCATCCTTCGAATCGCAATCAGCCTCCATCCACCAACTCGCAAAATACGCAAAGTCCAGCCCATTAACCCCATCCGGACACAGGAAATCACTCGCCGGAATCGACCACGCCAACCGCGGATAATTCGTCCCCTCACATATATCCCAAACATCATTAGGCCCGTTAACAACCTCACCAACAAAATCCCATCCGGCATCGGTGAACGTGCTCTCCGTTTGCATCTCTGCCGTGGTCGCACCTACGACATTTGGGTCGCTCCCATTTCCTATCCCGCTCAAGCCCGGATTCAAATCACTGTCCCAAAAACACGAGGTATAATACTCCGTACCAGCTGTTCTCATCTTCCCTATCAATGCCCCGACACCGTCGGTTCCCTCAGGCCCCGTCACCGCGCAGCTTGAATAACAATACTCCGTCTCGGTGCCTGCCTCGTTTCTTGCGATAAGTCCCCCAATATAATCCATCGTCCCTGTAACTGTCCCCGACGAATAGCAGTTCCTGACTGTGCTGTATGCGACGTTCGTACCAACCAACCCGCCGACGCAGTCATCCCCCGTGACATTGCATATTGCAGAGCCGTCTTCAATTTCCCCCCAGAAGTTATTCTCTCCAACCAATCCTGCAACAGAGGAGTATGTGATGGGGTAAATAAGACTCTGAGATACGTTTCCTGTCACAGAACACCCCGATATCTTACCGTACCAGACATTGGTCCCCACAAGACCACCGACACCAAGCAAACCTTCTACATTGGCATTAACTGCATGGCAGTTGGTTATGCTGCCGCCGTCACTTGAACCGACCAGCGAACCTACCCCCCAGCCCCAGACAGAGACAACATTCGGATCAACTAATGTCAAATTTCGTATCGAACCCTCAAGACCTCCTATGAAACCGAAAGACGAAGTATTCAACCAAGACTTCGGCTCAATACCGCTGATCGTATGACTATTTCCATCGAATACTCCGTTGAACACATAGGGATCCGGTGCTATCATATGGTATGTCAAGCCGCTCAGGTCAAGATCATTAACCACTTTGAAGTGCTTGTCCAGAAGTCTCGAATTGTGCGCTATGCTGTTGAGTTGATCGACTGTGGCTATCAAATAAGGATCACCGACAGTACCGCTGCCCCCCGCGAAAGAAGGCAAAGGCGGCGTCACCGCCAGTTCATGCCACAAAACCGGATAACCTCCTCCCGGAGGCATCGCCCAGTCGTCACTGCCTCCGTTGGAAACCTCACCGACAAAATCCCATCCGGCATCGGTGAACGTGTTCTCCGTTTGCATTTCGACTGTTGTCTTTCCCGTTCCCGCATCGCTGGTCGCCATACCGCTGCTCTCGACATCCCAGAAACACTCTATCACATTTTCAAAGATGGGGTATTGATATTCCCCATTGTACCCCGAAAAGCCCCCGACATTGGAGTCTCCGCTTACCAAACCCGTACTGTAGCAATTCCTTACACCAAAAGCAGAACTGTCTCCAACAAAGCCACCCACAAACTCAACTCCCGTAACAGCGCCGCGAGCGTAACAATCCGTGATTGCCGAAAACCCTCCGAATGGCGAGCTGTCACCTATGAGTCCCCCAACACCGCTGCTGCCCGATACCGATGCCGAAGAACTGCAATCTGCAAGGTAACTGCTCTTACACAGTCCTATCAGTCCACCCACACAGCTCGCGCCGTCAACCGACCCGCCGATAATTGAGCACCCAAAAATATGCGCACGCTCAATAGTACCCGCCAACGCCCCTACATAATTCTGCGAATAACTGTGGGTATAGACATCAGGAGCAACAACTTTCAGGTTCTTGATGGTACCGCTATAAACATATCCGAACAGAGCTATATGAGTGTCCTGCCATGAAGACGGTGCAAAGTAAGAAAAATCACTGATACTGTGGAAATCCCCGTCAAAAACTCCGTCAAAAGGACCATCACCGCTATATAGCTGAGCAACTCCAATCCTGTTGTAGGCCGATCCCGTGTGTCCTGCCAGTGAGATGTTGTCCATCAGCTTAAAGTTCTTGCTCCAGCGATTGGGATACAAACCGATAGTGTTGAACTGCTCACCCGTCCATATCTGATAAGGATCGTCCTCTTCACCAGAACCGCCACCGAAAATAGGCTCATATTCAACCTCAAGAGTCGGCGATATAGGAGGCCAACCCACATCCGTGCTCCAGAAACCCGCCCACCGCTGCACACCCTCATCCGAACTCTCGATTTTCACACTGCAAAAACCATCGATAACATAATCGTAGTCCACCTCGCGCGTAATATCCCATGTCGTTACATCACCGTCCACTACGCTTCTGTTGATTTCTAAAAGTCCGGGCGGTGGGGACTCGATTGGTTGGTCGTTCCATGTAAGCGTCGATTCATCCCACCTATCGGAAGTGCGATACACATCCAGTTCCGGCGCTGGGATACTAATGAAGTTATTATCAAGACGCAATATCGCACTGGTCACCACATTTCCCGCAGGAATGCTTGACATATCGAATTTCACATACCCGCGATACGTTGAACTGCTGCTCCTGCCGCTGCTAATGCTGTTCGAGCTTCCATAATTGGTATCCGGATTGGCACTGCTGGCATACGTATCTTCAATTGCTTCTAACAAAACAAGCGTCCCGCTGATCTGTCGGTTCCCGAAATCCCTGCCCGTCAAAACGTCATCAGCATCAATCGTCTCTGTATACCTGCCTTCGTTGGCCGGACAAGTCTGATGCCACCCGGCCTGATGAACTTCATCGACAACATATAAGCCGGCAGCCAGCCCCGTAAATTCATAATTACCGCTGCCGTCGGTTACATCCTTCGGCTCCCCTGCATTCCACTGCCCGTTACCGTTAGTATCGAGATATATCTCCCACCCTGCGATGCCGGGCTCTCCTGCGTCCTGGTCACCATCCTTATTCAGATCATTGAATTTGATCCCACCTATAATACCATTATCACCTCCGGAAATACTCGCCGTATAATCCTCCACTTCCCCGTATGCAGTAACACCGCACGAACTCATTGTATCGTGGGACACTACCCTGATCCTCATCCGCGTATCACCAATATTCGCATCCCCGGGAACGGTAATAGTACCAACAAACGTTATTACACCACCCCACTCATCAAATTCATCGGCACTCATCGAAATCGACTCGCTCACGTCATCGAAATCATCGTCACCATTCCAGTCGACCCAAACCCCGCAATCATCATATTCATCATACGGGCACCCGTTGGTAACAGTGATTCCATAACTGTCTCCAACGTTCATCTCCGTCGAAAACGACGTATAGTCCCCGTAATTGCTGCAACCGCTCGCATTGCTGATATCTCCAACGTCCACATTCGCGATATACTCATAATTACAATAAACACTCCCCGCTGCGCAATACCCAGGCACCACCACATCCTCATAATACAGCTTGATCCACCAGTAATCGATATACCCCCAGCCGTCCGCATAGTAATCCGCCGCCCACAAAACCCATACCTGGTCTATCGCCTCACCCACAAAATAGCTGATCCCCGTCCGCGTTCCCAAAATGTCACCGTCACCACCCCACCAGCCGGACTCCAGAGTGTACATATC
>Ga0210003_1000058_pt1 | contig 96415 bp, 81 predicted proteins | sample LantaG_FD_182804 | JGI IMG/M metagenome (GOLD analysis project Ga0210003, IMG submission 182804) | Deep subsurface microbial communities from Baltic Sea to uncover new lineages of life (NeLLi) - Landsort_02402 metaG (SPAdes) (version 2) | ecosystem: Environmental > Aquatic > Marine > Oceanic >... | reverse complement strand
GACCCAAATGAACACCTACTAAGAAACTATGGGTGAACATTTATTATCCGGCTACGGCCCGCTAAGTTCTGTGAAACGCCCCGTGCGGACCCGCATGCGGGGTGTTGTGGGGGCTGGGGGAGAAAAAAACCCCCGGCTACCCGATTAGAAATAAGTACGGTGTACCGTTATTTCGTTACTTGTTCAAAATTCAAGGTTCGACCAATATCTACTATCTACTCCCTACTTTTCAACCGTCTCTTTCATTTTTTGAAAATCGTCTAAACGACTCTAAGTCATATCATCCTCGGATTCTTTTAAAAAACCAAATTATTCTATAAATACTACACACATCTTTGCCAGCCGCTCTTTAACAGCGGTACTTATAGGTGCCTTACAGGCGATGCACAAAATCTCCTTCGCTCGCGTAAAACCAACAAATCCAATACGGCATGTATCCTGCTTATCCTCACACCTTTTCTCAAACTCCGTCTCGATCCACTTCTCAAGCTCGTTCAGCGATTTTGCTACAACCAGCACACACTCAGCCTCTAACCCCTTTGCCTTATGGATCGACGAATAAAAGTTGCAGCCAGACACTTCGGTCTCCTCCTTGAGCAGAAAACACAACCGCTTCAAAGCGGAATCCACATCGACATCTCCGTTGGTGCAAGGAATCCCTAAATCATCCGTAATGAAACAAAACAATTCATCTTCTGTGCCGACGCGCTCATCTATAATAGCCTTCATCAATTGCATACCGAGCTTTCTGAGTTCTATCTTTTTATAACCGAACTGTTCCCGAATTGCTTTTCGGCTCAATTGTGTAGCAGATGAAATCAGCTCTAAGGATTCGGACAGCAAGCTTTTTTGTCCCTTATGTTCATTCGATATCGGTATCAACCCGTATGTCTCAATAAACCCATCAAATGTTTTATTCTCATATCCCAAGAAAAGTCTTCTTGGCTCCTCACATGTCTTGAGCAGGTCCTCCGTCATGTCAATGAATTTTGAAAGTACAGTGTCCAGATCAGTGTGCTCAATAAAAAAAACTCCTCCATGTTTAGTTGGTCCTACATCCGATACTTGCTGAATTGAAGTGTGGAACTGATTCGTAAAATTTACAATCTGCTCGCAAGACCTTCGATTAATATCCAGCAGGCATTCCTCACAAAACTCACCGAATCTATTTATCGGAATCTTATCAAAAGCGGGTTTTGCCAAGCCCCGGTGACCATATGTAAATCCCAATATATATTGCTCCGGATCACCAACCGAATACATTACGGTTTTTTCCCCCTTCCTAATCGCATCAAAAATCTTAAGCTGCAAAGTATCAGTATCCTGGAACTCGTCCATGAACAAAAACTGAATCCGATTGCACACAATATCCCTTATCCTGGACTCCTCCATCAATTTGGAAGATATGACCGAAATCTGGCCGAAAGGAATCTTGCCTTCCCCAAGCAGCTTATTAACAACATTGCCCCTAATCTTATTCCTTACCGCCGGAATCTTTTTATTAGTGATTTTGCCAACTATTTTATTCACATCAATATTAAGGAATATCTTGTCGTCCACAGTATATCCGAACAGCGAGGCAAAGGGTATCAAGATGAATTGATTAAAAAAACTGTAATTCGTGCCGATGAAAACATTTGGTGGGATCTTAACCCGCTCCTGAAGCCTTTTCTTTATCGAATCAGTCGCAGCATTGGTAAATGTAATGGCCGCCAATACCCTATTCGGTCTTAGTTCCGGGATGGCCTCAACAATTCTCTCCACCATATCAGTGGTCTTGCCGGCACCAGGTCCAGCAATCAGCATCGTCGGCTTTTCAGTTATTTGAGGAATCATCTCTTACTTTAGAAATTTAAAACCGTTTTTGATGTAAAGGGGGACAGTGAATCCTTGCCTGTTCTCTTTTTCTTTCAGTTGAGATGCCAGGTTGAACGCAAATTCTGATTTGTAATTTTCAATCTCCGAAAAAAATGATTCTGTGTCGATATCGCTTTCTCCAATTTTTTTCTCGTATTCAGGGCCTCTTTTTGGTTTTGTGTCTTTCAAGGCATTCAATAATATTTCTTTTCCCCTGCCATTTTTATTTGCTGTAATGACATCCTTCTCAAACGTTGAGTCTTTAGATATCTCAACACGGATTAAGCCTTCTTGCTCGTATTCTTTCTTTAAATAATCCGCTCTCTCCTCAGTCTTCTTACCGGTATCCCTATCAGTCAAAACCAGACCTTTGATGAAAAAGCCGCTCTGAATTATCTTTAGGAAATGGCTGAATGCCACACCGCTCACATTGATGATGTTGCAGCCCACTTTCTCCAAAGTTTCTTCAGAATCATCCTTAAAAAATAGTGGGACCAATAATTGTTCAGCAATCCCCTCGACCAAAATCAATTTTCGTGCAAAAAACATTCGGGATTTCGTTGCATCGATATATTTACTCAAATAATGAATAGTATTTTTCTCTTTTGATTCATCAATACCAGAGAGCACATAGTGGCTGGACGGAAAACCATTCTGGTCATTAAATATGATAACAGAGCTATTGAGACCTATCTTGGCCGCAATATTAGTCGAATGTGTCGTGAGCAGCAGCTGCATAACCTTCGCGCTGCTCTTCTGTATACTTTCAATGTTTTCTGCCAGGTGATCCTGTAAATGCGGATGCAAATGTGCTTCAGGCTCCTCAATAGCTATCAGTCTGAAAAACGTATCGCCTCCACCAGTCTCTTTTGCCGACAGATGGGAAAGAATGAGTGAAATGTAGAGCAAATTGTTCCTGCCAAGTCCGTTGCGTTCGACACTAATAGGATTCTCACCATAGATCATGCTGATTTTTTTTAGCAATTCATTCGCTTCCGGTGAGGAAAAAATAAAATCGATAGCGTTATCGGACCCACTGGATTGAAGTGAGACCTTATTAAGAAGATCCTTCACATCTTCCTTTATGCTCTCCAGATTCGGATTTTTGTTAATAACATCATCAAGGGTCTTGAGTACAGCCTTGATATCATCATATTTCTCTTTATCCTTCTGTATCAGAATCCTATACAGCAATCGATATTCGCCACTCGCAATCAACTCCTTTTGAGCGTTTCTGAGAGCATCAAGGAACTCCATCTTCAGCATCTTAAGGTAATAAGTCTCGCATTCATTCGAAAAATCATTTCCCCCAAAAACGGAATACCTATAATCACCTATCGGAAAATCAATCAAATACGGCTCGGTTACTCCGGCGTCCTGCCTTTCCTTGATTATTTTCCTCTGCTTCTCAATCCATCCGACGCAATCATAATTCGCAGCAGGTGAGAACTGATACGTGATTTTTGCTTCAGTCAGCTCCTGATTGCTAAACCAATCACCTACAACCGCCTCCTGGTTGTCGTCCATGTCAGCCAATGTGACCTCAACGATAACCGTCGGGAATTCAATATCCTCTGGGTCTATCTCGAAATCTCTGACTTTTTCTTTGAAAGCACCTATCGACACGTAGTTGAAATCATCTATCTCCAGAACACGCTTACGAAATATCATTATTTCCTGGCTGAAAATCAGACCGAGAGCATTCAACAGATTCGTTTTCCCCACGTTGTTCTCGCCCAGAACCACGGTGAAAGGCTTCAGATCGATCTCGAAAGGAGGATCTCCGAAATTCCTATAGTTTTTTATATTGACATGCTTAATAAACATAATAGTCTCTCTTGTTGTCTTTTGTTTTCAAGAGATCATGTCAACGTGATTCTTTTGGGCGATCTCTCTCCAAAAATCCGCTGAGCAAACTTATCTAACGCACTGCTCACCCGCCGGAAGCGCCGCAATACAAAGAGTATCCTTTATCAATTGATTGATCATAACACGATTAAGCATGTTTGCAAAATCGGCCAGCGATTCCGGTCGGCGTGCAGCAGATTGTTAGAAATATATTATTTCAATTCCACTTCTGTCAAAGTTATCCATAAGGATTTGATAATTTCTTGGGATAATTTGTTTTTTTTATTATTAAAGTATACCCAGGAAAGCGGTAACCATCTTGTCTGATGTCGAACAATATTAATGTCTTCATTCCGTTTTTTATACCGTTTTTTCAACTCGTCAAAAAATATCTCAGGATTACCATATTTACGTTTTTCTTTATTACGGTCATAAATACCCCATATTAGGAGGTGACAGTGAATTAAATCATTATCAGATCTAGATTTTAGTTCTTCACGAAGTAGGTCAATATCATCTTGTACTTCTTTTAGTTGATGTCTAGTAGATATTTTGTTGGTTTTTAAATCAATTTTAAAAAGACGAGCGCGTTTTGCTTCAATAAAAGATGGTTTTGGCATATTTTCTAAGTTCCCATTTTTTGAGACATATTTTTGTACAAAAATATCAACTCTTTTCTTGGTATCAAATGTATAAGACTTCTCTCTTTCGATTCCAAAATACCTTTCTTCACTCCCTTTATTATCTTCATCGTGCCAAAGACCTGCAGTAGCAGGAGAACTTAAGAATTCTTGAGTTATTGCCGCGCATACTGAAAGTTCATCAGCTAACTCTATACCACTTCCCATATTAATCAAATTTGAACGAGAGCGATCCATTTCCCATTGTCGTCCAATACCCCATATTCCATATTCATAGTGAACTCGACGAATTGCGCGAAGTGCTATTTCAATAAAGATACTTGCCCACTTATAATTTGGTATAATTGTTTTATTGCTATTCATTGTTTCTAACGGGGGCGAGATGAGCGGAAAGGGCCTGAAGAGGTCAGGGCATTTATGTACTGACGCAAAGGGCCCTTTTCCGCTCCATTGAGTTGTTCGAGCCGCCTGGGCGGCGAGGACAACCAATGGAGGAACTCAGCTCGCCCTCGTTCGCGCCGCTCGTCAATCCTGACTCCGCTCATCCCCCTTAATAAATTCGTGATACTGCCTCCTCACGTGAGCGCCGCCGCAGGCGGCGCGAACAATTACTATACGGACTTTCCCCCTTTTTTCCAATATATATTGCATTTTAAGTAACAATCCATATAACACAATAACAACGGAAAATTGCAGAAAGGAACTTATTTTCAAGGCCTCTCTGCTTCGACATTGATAACCGAACCCTGACAACCGTCTTTTCCGGGTAGACTCCGTCCCTTGTGGGTGAAAAGTGTGTGCGTTTCCTTATCCCCTTTTTCAAAAAAAACACTATACTAATATTAATGACCACCCTGACAAAGTCAAGGGCAGCAGGCCTGATATCATATGCCTTTATGCACTACAGGCTATACTCAGACCTTGCAATAAGCTCAAGCTGCAAATCCCTGTTTAACGTGACGAAATAGGCATTGTAACCGGATATGCGCACCATGAGGTTTCTGTAGTTCTCAGGATGGGCCATGGCATCCTTGAGTGTGTCAGAGGACACCACGTTGAACTGCATCTGCATTCCCCCCAGGTCGCAGTAGGACTTTATATAGGAATAGATGTTATCCACAACCTTTTCATGGGTGTCCTTTGCACCAGGGACGACCTTGACATTAAAGGCGATATTATTGTTCATGTTTGTCGGTTCCAGCCGGGAGACATCCCTTATGTTGTCCAGGAGGTTTTTTGATGCATGTGCCTCAGGGGTAAGCCCGGGGGTGAACGGTTTGCCCGCAAGTCTGCCGGATGGCAGTGCCCCGGTTAGAGTCCCGAATGCCACGTGATTGGACATGGACCAGAACCCGGCTGTATATTTGCCGCCCCTGAAGTTAATGTGCTCACCAAAGCGGTCATGGATGAACTTTGTCACTCTGTTTGCCATACCGACGGCCTCTTCATTACCTGAGCCAAATAAAGGCACCTTGTTCAGCACCATGGCATGCAGCTTGGGGTTATGGGCAAAGTTCGTCTCCACGGCACGTTTTATTTCAGAAAGCGTCACCTTTTTCTCATCATAGACCAGCTTCTTGATGGCCATGAGGGAGTCTGTAATATCTGCAAGGCCAATGCAGGCCGTGCCGGAGGTATTATGCAGTGCCCCTGCCTTGGTCGCATCCCTGCCTTTTTCAATGCAGCCCTGGATCAGGCCGGATATGAAGGGGGTCGGCCTCAGGACACTGTGGGCTTCACCTAGCATGTTGTTATATTTACAGGAGTTGTCAATGAGGAAGTCTAGCTGTGTGCAGAATGCGTCAAAGAATGCATCGAATGTTTTGAAATCCCCATTATCAATATTGCCTGTTTTGGGGCCTACATCCCATCGCATAAGGGGATGGCGGCCATTGAAAAGGGCCATCTCGAGCGCGGCTACCATGTTAAACATCATGCAGTTGGTATGGCCGATATGCTTGCCGCACAGGGTGGGCTCCACACATCCGGTAGCAGCCCAGTCTCTAAGGTGCTCAGGCGGATAATTGAATTCCTTGAGAGATGTCATCACGACCTCATCGTTATGAATGGACGGGGTGGCTGTTGTATTCAGGTTGACCTCGCACAGGCGCTTCAGGTAGGTATCGCTGTTTTTTTCATTATTGAACCGGGCATTCATATTGGGGTCCCTTATGCAAAGCATCTCGGTGAGACCTTGAGGAATATGTAGGTCGTCACAAACCGCATCCTTTCCATCAGGGGTGACACCTCCGAGGGTAATGGCCTGGTCAGACGAGCTCCCGCCAAAGAGATAGTTGCCGATGTCAGGGATTAGCGGCAAATGATCCGTGCATCTCATATAGAAACAGCCGATAAGCTCTAAGGCATGTTTGATGTATCTTCCTTTCTGGGCCTTTGTCTTCAGCCTTCTCATATCTCTTGCGAAATATGGCTGCAGCCATTGATCCAGCCTCCCCAAAGAGAACCCGGCATTGGTGTTTTCCATGTGCACGCCTACCCAGTAAATCCAGATGGCATTTACGGCCTCATCCAGTGTCTTGCAGGGGTTTTCAGGAACGCGCTCGCAGATTTGGCTGAGCTTATTGAGCTCTGCCTTTCTCTTTCTGTCTGTCTCTTGTTCGGCTTCAATTGCTGCCTGTCTTGAGAGATTCTTTGCATAGGCCACCATGCCTTCATAGCAGAGTATCATTGCATTTAGCGTGTCCCTTTTTTGCTGGTCTGCTGATTCATCTTTCTTGAGTTCCTGTTTGATCTCACGGATAATTCCCTTTGCGCCAAGCCTTAAGAGTTTCGGGTAATCCACTATGGTATGGGAGAGCGCCACTGTCTTCCACAGGAAGTATACGGCAAAGCGCTCATCCAGGCTCTGGCATAAGGGATGGTCGTATCTGTCTCTCACCCACTCCCTGAAGTTCCTCTTTGCCCAGTAGGGAAAGACCTTGTGGTGAAGGGTCTCTATGGTCTCTTGTGATATGTCGTAGGGGAAGAGGCTCCTGTAAGGGGTCGTAAGAAGCTCGCCCCAGATCATAGTGCCGTGGGCGTCGGGGTAAAGCACAACACCGATCTCCTTTGTTGTGGTGGTACCTGCAACAAGGTCATTTTTTCTGATAATGGGCTTTTTGCTTTCCATAAGGTATTTAAATGCATGGGCCTGTCTCAGTTCAGGGACTAAAGGATTGCCAGCCTTGTCATTTTCAAAGCCGTTTTCCTTGAACCACTCTGTAAGCAGGGCAGGGCGTTCATGACATATCGCAGGCATGGCAGTGAAATGTATCTCTAAAAAGTCTTTAAGCCTGGGAAAATCATCAATGCTGTATCTTGCAAGATAGGGGTCGTCTTTGATAAATTTCACACCCGGGTCTAGGCCTTTGGCCTTTAAATTCCGTCCCTTCTTTGAAGGGATATCCCCTGAGATGGGCTTTTGGGGTTTATCCGGCATTTGCCTTGCCTGCTGCGCCTTCTGCTCATTTAGCATCCTGATCTGTTTGTCTTTCATGAATAAAGAGATAAAGAAGTTGAAGAGCTGCGCATAGCCCATGTTGCCATCCACTATCAGCTTGTTCTTTAAGATCAGGTTGAGCACCTCGTTTGGGGGCAGTGTGGCCATCTGTTTCAGCACCTCATTATCCATGGAGATCAGCTTTACATCTACATCATCAGGTACCTGCCATAATACCCGCGCCTTGCCGTCCTTAAAGGATATTGCCTGCTCTACCGTACCTGTCCGGGTCAAAAGCCCCATGGAAAAATTGATCCAGCCTTCATCTGATCTTAAGTGTTTTCTGAATTTCGGTATGAAATTAAAATGAAATGCCATGATTCTCAGAAGGATATGGGTAGCGATATTGGCGATATTTGCTTTATGCATAAGCCACCTCCCTTTTTTAATACTTTCTTATGGTCTTTCTGATCTCAACGATAAAGTTTGGGTCAGTACCGCAGCAGCCACCAATAAAATTTGCGCCGGATTGGATCAATCCCGGGACAAATTGTACAAAGTCATGTGGGGTGGTCAGATAAACAATCTCCCCATCCACAATTTGAGGCAGGCCTGCGTTAGGTTTAATCCAGATCGGGAGATCAGTTGCCGCCCTCATGCGTTTACAGATGGGTAAAAATCCCTCTATACCCTGTCCGCAGTTTGCACCGATAGCGTCTGCCCCTGCCTTTGCAAATTCATCTGCAGCCTCTTCAGGGGTAGTCCCCATCATGGTTCGATCTTTATTCTTGCCGGAATCAAAGACCATGCATGCGATCACAGGAAGCCCTGTCTTTTTGGCAGCAGAAATGGCAATTTTGGCCTCAGCTGTGTCCATCATGGTCTCGATAATGATCCCGTCCGGCCTTGCCGAGGCCTGGGCATCTGCCTGTTCACAAAATGCCTTTTCCAGGCCATCTTCTGTCACATCTTTTGTTATGAGCATCTTTCCGCTGGGGCCTATGGATGCAAAGACATACGCACGGCCGTCTGCTGCTTTCCTGGATATCTCTACACCTGCGGTGTTGATCTCTTCGGCCTTATCTGCAAGGCCAAATTTTCCAAGGACAAAGGCATTTGCACCGAATGTGTTGGTTAAGATGATCTGGCTTCCGGCATCCACATAGCCCCTTGCCACTTCTCCCACCAGGTCAGGATGGGTGAGGTTCCACGAATCAGGGCATTCTCCACGTTCTAATCCGCGTTTCTGAAATTCTGTCCCCCAGGCCCCGTCAGTAAGAACAGTGCCTTTTTCAAGCAGTTTCTGAATCAATGGATGCATCTTGTCCTCCTTTGATAAGTTATGAATTCATGAATAGACCCGCTGCCCAAGGTGTAAGTATATCGCTTATATCCCCCTGTTTCTCGAAAAAAATTCATTGTCATTTGATGGCATGGGCAAATATACCATAAATCTTTGGCAACGGCCAATTTGTTTTGCATCTTTTCAAAACCCATCCCATATCTTGAAAAGAAGGTATTCTTTATGTATAAGTTAATCACTATGAAACAATACTCTATCAAATTGATTCCTGAAGGGCTTACAAAGACCTTCGACGAGGACACCCTCCTTGTTGATGCGCTTACTGATATGGGAGTTGTTCTAAGAACATCGTGCGGAGGCAAGGGGATATGCGGAAAATGTATGGTAAAGGCCCAAGGCGGGTTATCTGAGAGGACAGATCAGGAAAAAAGGGTGCTGGAAGGCAAGCCTGACTATCGTCTGGCCTGTCAGGCCCGTCTCAAGGGGGATGTGAGCGTCTTTCATGACAGGATAGATTTCATCACACACAAGGCATACCCTTTGCTTGATCCAAATAAAGCCTACTCCATTGCAGTTGATATCGGGACCACATCGGTCCAGCTCTCGCTTGTTGATCTTTCACAGAAGAGATCCTATGAGATTGGTGCATTTCTCAATCCCCAAAGGCGGTTTGGGGATGATGTGATTACAAGGATTGCCGCATCAAGTAAGCCCAGGGCCTTCGGCCAGATAGTCCACTGCATTCGGGAGGAGATCTTTTCAACAATTACCCAAGCGCTTAAAGAGATGTCGCTTCCCTTGAACAGGATTGAGAAGATCGTCTTTTCAGGCAACACCACAATGCTTCACTTTCTCTTTGGGTTGGATGTATCTTCCATGGGTGTCTATCCCTATGAGGTCAATCGTCTTGACTTCGACGATTTTACACCGGCAGACATTGAAGCTGATATGCTTTCTCATTCGCAGATTTGCGCCATACCTGCCAGGGGCGCGTTTTTAGGTGGTGATCTTGTTGGCGGGCTTTGCCTTTGTTATGAAGATGGATTTAAGGCCAACACATTTTTTATTGACCTTGGAACCAATGGCGAGTTGTTTCTTATCAATAAGGCAGATGAGATATTTGCGACTTCATGTGCAATGGGGCCGGCCCTGGAGGGGATGAATATATCAAGCGGGATGACTGCAGATGTCGGTGCGATTACCCATGTGAGGGCAGAGTCTGATTCTCTTCAATACCAGATGATTAACAGCGGCACACCGGTTGGTATAACAGGCACTGCACTCATTGATATCGTCTCGATCTTTCTTAAAAGGAATATCATCATGGGTTCTGGCGCCTTTGCTCGTGATATCGACAGAATACCGCTTCTGGTGCCTGCAATATACGAAGCAACCAAAGATGCAAGGCAGGTGAATTTGTGGGGAGACATAGCACTTACTCAAAAGGATATTCGAAGTCTTCAGCTTGCCAAGGGTGCGAGTCTTGCCGCATCACGTTTCCTTTTAAAAGAATCGGGTTGCACATCGAGGGATGTTGAGCGTGTCTTGATTGCCGGTGCCTTTGGTGAGCATCTGGATATTGATCACTTTAAGAGATTAAAATTTATTCCGGAATTTTCCAACGCATCGTATCACTTTTTAGGCAATACCAGTCTGAAGGCCGCTCAAAGCGCATGCCTGGATCAGGGCTTTTTAAAAAAGGCAAGTGATTTGCGGGACAGGATACATGTTATAGAACTTTCCATGAATCCTGATTTTTATGAAGAATTTATGTCGGCGATGGAATTCTAGGGAGGGATACTATGGATACAATCATACTGGACAAGATATCGTTTGAGATCGACAAAAACTTTCTTTTCGAGTCTTTACATATAAAGGAAAATTCTAGTGCAGCAGGGAAATTGTCTGCCATTGCAGATTATGCACAGACCATCACAAGGCCCAAGGCAGCCTACAGGCTATCAAGTGTTGAATTCAGCGAGGATGGTTGCGCTGTTGTTGACGGGGTAAAGCTTAACAGCCATATCGTGCGGGTAAATCTCAAGGATGTAAAGAGGGCGTTTCCCTTCCTCGTCACCTGTGGGGGTGAGATTGAACAATGGTCGAATGGTTTTGACAGCATACTGGAGAGCTACTGGATTGATACCATAAAGATGATGGCCATTGGTGCTGCATTCAACGCGTTTGGCACGCACCTTGAGGAGACATTTCAGGCAGGACCCACATCGAGTATGAATCCCGGGTCTTTAGATGATTGGCCAATAGAAGAGCAGGGTAAGATTTTCACAATACTTGGTGATTCCTGTAAGACCATAGGTGTGGAGTTGACAGAGACCTTTATGATGATACCTTTAAAATCCGTTTCAGGATTGCAATTTTCTTCGGATGAGAAGTTTGTCAATTGTCAGCTCTGCCCGAGAAAGGATTGTCCTATGAGAAGGGCGCCTTACGATGAGCATCTCTATGTCAAGAAATACCAGAATAAGGGATCAGATCTGCACTCTTGACAAAATTTGCAAAGAGCCCCTACCTCAGGGCAGAGAATAAAAGGACCAGCCAGCCGGCGCCGATTGGGATGTAGAAATTGTCATCACAGGGGATGGGGAGCAGTTCCAGGATGGTGACAAAAAAGGCAATCTCCAGCATTAATTTCAAGGTAAGCCCATCCTGAAGGAGAGAGGCATTACCCAACAGAAAGAACCCTGCAACAAGACAGGCAGCAAGGCAGCCCAAGCTGCCTTCCAGGGATTTATCAAAGATCCTTGTTCTTCCCCATTTCAGGCCGACAATGGTGGCAAAGGCATCTCCAAGGACAAGGAAGAAGAGGATGGGAATAACAATGACCCGTTTAAAGAAGATGGTTGCAAGAAGAGATCCCAAGATAAAATAGGTTGTCCCGGAGATGCGGATAACCTCCTCTTTTTTTCCAACCGGTGAGAATATCTTCTCCATTAACCATTCTGCCTTGCCTGATGAGAACCTGATGGATTCAATGGCCACTGCCCCCATGGCAATCATGGCAAATACATAGATGGTCTCCTGGCGGGTATAATGAAGATAGATAAAAGGGAGGGCCAAACCCAGCATCCGGTAGGCCTTGCGCCTGATGATCTGCCAGGTTAGGCCCTGGTTTACTTTACCTTCTTGCTCAGCCATTTTCTTTCTCCTTTTGGAGGAGTAGCACCCTCTTAATTCCCCCTTTGAAGGGGCAGCGCCCTCTTAATTCCCCCTTTGAAGGGGCAGCACCCTCTTAATTCCCCCTTTGAAGGGGGCTAGGGGGATGTTATTGCGGGTAACACCCCTACATTTCCCATAAAACTATCCTTGCCGGTTTCGTAAAAAGTCCATTATACCCCTTAACCGTCATTCCGGCGGAAGCCGGAATCCAGTCTTTTCAAGTAGTTGCAGATTATCTGGACTCCTCCCGGACTCGATCCGAGATCTACCGGAGTGACGACTTTTGCGAAACCGTCATCTTTTATCTTTCGTCTTTTATCTCTTGTCTTTTGCCTTTTCGACTCTCGACTATTCTTAATCACCCAACACCCAACACCCAACACCCAAAACTCAACACCTTTTTTACTATTTACTGTTTACTATTCACTTCTTCATCTTAAGATCCTTTACCTCCCTCCATGCCTGTCTTATATTGGGTATGCCGCGGATATACACAAAGCAAAGGATAAGGCAAAGGCAGGCAATAAAAGATAAGGGCCTGCCAAAGAAAAAGGCGAGAAAAGGAAGCAGCGGGGCAACTATAAGGAGGGAAAGTATATCGTGGCGGAGAAAAAGGAGGTAAACAGAAAGAAACGGGATTAAGGTGATCAGGCCTTCCCAGGGGGCAAGAGATCCTAACACTCCTATGGTCGTGGAGACACCTTTACCTCCTTTAAAATTAAGAAATAAAGGCCAGTTATGCCCGATGATTGCAGCGAGTCCGCTTAAGGCTATACCTATACCATAGGGGGGCAGGCCGATCACCCATTCACTAAACAATACAGGAAATACCCCTTTGCCTACATCACAGAAGAAGGCAAGAGCGCTGGCCTTCTTTCCTGCAGCACGGCTCACATTGGTTGCCCCTACATTTCCATCCCCGAACATCCGTATATCTATTCCCTTAAGGCATTTCACGATGAGATAGCTAAAAGGTATGGATCCGCAAATATAACCTATGCATATCCCAAGGATTATACACATGATCAACCTCTTATTATTGGGAACTATAATTGAATTATAATCCCCTGATTGTTTATTGTCTCCTTTAAAATATACCCTCCGGGGATACGAAGATGAATCATGGGTAATCTTGAAGTAATCATAAGGCAAAGAAAATTATTTCCATTACAAAGTAGTCATGGTATTTGGAGTATCGAAATCATATTCATAAGAGGTAAGACAGGTGATAGAAAAAGGGTCTTTGAGACGTCAGTTTGCAAGCGATAATTATTCAGGGATATGCCCTGAGGCATGGGAGGCCATGAAAGAGGCCAACTGTGGCCATTGTCTGTCGTATGGTGATGATGAATGGACAGGCAGGGCGTGCGACATGTTGCGTGAGGTGTTTGAGGCAGATTGCGAGGTGTTCTTTGTCTTTAATGGCACTGCGGCCAACTCGCTTGCACTGGCTTCTTTGTGCCAGTCATACCACAGCATAATATCTCATAAGACTTCCCATGTGGAGACCGACGAGTGCGGGGCACCTGCATTTTTCTCCAACGGCACCAGGATACTCCTGGCAGGAGGCGAGGGCGGAAAGATGGATCTCGATGAGGTGGAATATATAGCGAAAGCCCGGACCGACATCCATTACCCAAAACCAAAGGTATTGAGCATTACCCAGGCCACGGAGTTAGGCACGGTCTACTCAGTCGAAGAGTTGCGTGCCATGGGTGAACTGGCAAAGAGGCTTGGCTTGAGGGTGCACATGGATGGGGCACGTTTCGCAAATGCTGTGGCATCTTTAGATGTTTCCCCAAAGGAGATCACCTGGGCCTGCGGCGTGGACGTACTGTGCCTTGGCGGGGTCAAGAACGGGCTCTCTGTGGGAGAGGCAGTCATCTTCTTTGACAGGGATCTGGCCTATGAGTTTGAGTACAGGTGCAAGCAGGCAGGGCAGCTCACGGCAAAGATGCGCTTTCTGGCCGCACCCTGGATCGGCATACTTAAAGATGGGGCATGGATACATAATGCCCTGCATGCCAATCGGTGCGCACAATCACTTGAAAGACAGCTGCGAGATATACCAGGTATCAGGGTTATGTTCCCCTGCCAGGCCAACTCTGTGTTCGTGGAAATGTCGCCTGCTTTAAATAGTGCGCTTAAGGAGAGAGGCTGGCTGTTCTACACCTTTATCGGTTCAGGGGGGGCGAGGCTCATGTGCTCCTGGGACACCACAGAAGGTGATATCTCTGCCCTGGTCAAGGATATAAGGGATCTGTCTTCTAAGCCTTCAGGCGATAAATAGGCAGGTCCTTTTTGGGTTGGCTCCATGTCGAAAGGTTTTAGTACGGATGAATAAAAGGCCTCTTATATTAGAGATCAAGGGAAATTCTCTCGATGACGGGCCGGGTATACGGACTGTTATCTTCTTTAAAGGATGCCCTCTTTCGTGTACGTGGTGTCACAACCCTGAGAGCAAGTCAGCAGCGGTTGAGATCTCCTTTGATGGTAGACAATGTATCGGTTGTAATACATGCATAGAGCTATGCCCCGAAGATGCCCTCTCAAGGGATGATCCCTATTTTATCGATCGAGACAGATGCGACCTCTGCTTTAAATGTGTGGATAATTGCCCTTCCAATGCCCTTGCAATGGTCGGACGACAGACGGGGCCTGATGAGATCCTTGCTGCAGTCAAGAAAGACAAGCCATTCTACGACACATCAGGTGGAGGCGTGACACTCTCCGGGGGTGAGCCCACCATGTATATGGAGTTCGTGTCCGGTCTCTTGAAGGCCCTGAAAAAAGAGGGCATCCATATACTCTTGGAGACATGCGGATACTTCAACTTCGAGAGATTTAAAGACTTGATATATCCATATGTGGACACGATCTACTACGATATTAAATTGTATGATGCTGATGAACACAAGCTCTACTGTGGTGTGCCAAACGAGGTGATCCTTGAGAATTTTATCAGGCTTCATGCGCTTTCTATGGATGGCGGGGCAGGTGTCTTGGCGCGTATACCCCTTATTCCTCACATCACTGATACCCGGACAAATATGGAGGCAATCGCCAATTTTTTGCAGAGGCATCATGTAACAAGGGCTGATCTGCTTGCCTATAATCCCCTCTGGCATGAAAAGAGCTATAAGATAGGTGTTGATAATCCCTACAGCAAGAACGAGGCAATGACCAAGTGGATGCCGCAGGAAAAGATACATGAGTGTGAGGAGATATTCAGGGCAGCAGGCATCGCAGTGTAGGATAGGGGCCTGGCTTTGTCATTTGAAGGCATCTGAAAAGGGGTCGTCAAAGGAAAGATAATCTGGTATTAGATTAACAATGGAAGAGAATCTGGACAAAAGAATAGGCATCCTGGCCCAATGGCTATATGAGTCTTCCTACTCGGTTGTCTTTACCGGGGCCGGAATCAGCACGGAATCAGGCCTTCCTGATTTCAGGGGGACTGATGGAGTGTGGACCCGTCGGGATAAGGGGCTTGCACCAAAATCTATTGACAAACCATGGGATTCGGTTGAGCCGAATAAAGGACACTTCGCCATCGCGGAACTGCAAAAGATCGGGAAACTAAGGTTCTTGATCTCACAGAATATAGACAATCTCCATCTGAAATCAGGGATTCGGCCGGAGATGCTGGCAGAATTGCATGGAAACCTCACAAGACTTCGCTGCACAAAATGTGGGAGGACTATGGATCGCTCATCTGAGAAGACGGTTTGTGAGTGCGGCGGGACATTGACCTCAAGCGTCGTTGATTTTGGGCAGTCCCTTCCGGAGAGGGATCTTCAGTTATCTTTTGAGCATTCACGAAAGAGTGATCTCTTTATTTCTGTGGGTTCGTCTCTTGTAGTAACCCCTGCTGCTCTCATGCCTAAAGAGGCTCTTTCCTCAGGGGCAAAGCTTGTCATCATTAATAAGGGCGAGACACCTTTTGATCATAATGCCCACCTGAGATTCACAGAAGGGATTGGTGATGTGCTGCCCACTGCAATAAAGCGGCTTAAGAAGCTGATGGGTCTTTTTGAATGAGACGATATGGCCTCCCATACGCATATACAATATTGCATATGAAGTTATCTCTAAGGGTTAGAAGATGATTGATCTTTTGAAGAAGGTTTTTGGTAAGGTAACAAAGGATAGTGCTACAGATAACGAGCAGGATTCATCTCATGATATCAGGATTGCAACCTGCGCTCTTTTACTCGAGATGTCTCATATAGATGGCGAGTTCAGTGAGCCTGAGAGGGAAAATATCATCGCTATTCTAAAAAAGGATTATCACCTATCCGATGAACATGCTGCCAGGCTCATTGCGGCTTCAAAACAAGAACTGAAAGCAAGTACAGATTTGTGGCAATTTACCAATCTTATCAATCAGAACTATTCTTTTCAGGAAAAGATCGATGTCATTGAGACCGTCTGGAAGATTGCATATACAGATGGGAAACTTGACAAACATGAAGATTATCTGGTGCACAAACTGGCTACGCTACTTCATGTTTCCCACAAGCAACTCATTGAGGCCAAACTAAAGGTAAAGGATTCGATGTTGTAGATCAGCTCTGATTCTGACTCTTTGTATGAAAATAACTTTGGGGAGAATTTTTCAGATTTGCAGATACTTGGAGGAAAAACTGATTCATTTTAAACGGACCACGCTGCCGTCCAAAATTTATAGACCCGCATTGGTACAGGAAAGGTACGCACTTGGTACGTTTTTAGTATATATGAATCTAGGCTTTTTCAAGGATCTCCCGCCCACCTCCCCCTATCTAATAAAGAACACTCAATTTGCAGAGGGTAAGTCAGGAGCAATAGATCAATACAAAAAATTTTGCTACAAGGGATAAATAAAGAGTATCCTTTAAGGGTAAAGGGATAATCCTCTCTGAATCTAAAAGTATTGAAGAGTGAAATAGGCGTATTTAACTGTATATTGTAGGTTTGATCCTATAATCCCCATTATTTTTCTTGACATGAATGATAATGCCTTATTAGATGAATAGAGATCACTAATGCCAATTATCTTGAAGCGGGGGTTTGTTATTTAAGTTATGAATCTGAGAGCAAGAACACATGAAGACAAACAGCAAAAGAGAAAGAAGATTCTTGAAGCAGCGAAAGAGCTTTTCTTCGATAAGGGATACTACGGCACCAAGATCGAGATGATCACTGAAAAGACTGGTGTGAGTACTGGAACATTTTATCTGTATTACAAAAACAAGATAGAAATCTATAAAGCCCTGCAGAATGAAGGTCTTGATATCCTTGTCGATATGATTACACAGGTCATATCATGGCCTGGCATGAGCTCCCTTGCAAAACTCTCAGAGATTGCTCGGACCTACTTTTGTTACTATAATGAATACAGGGAATATTTTGATATAATGGCTGTACTGAGTGCCACGCCAGATGAACTCAAGGAAACGCAAACAGAAATCAGCAGGATCATAGATAGTAAGACATATAATTTATTAAAGATGATTGAAGGTGTAATAATAGAAGGTGTAGAAAGCGGTGAATTTATCCAGACGGATACATGGAAATCAATGAACGTGTTCTGGGGGTTGATGGATGGTCTTATTCTACTCGCAGAACGGAATAATATAGAGAATGTAATAGGAGCTGGCCTGGAAGCGCTGATTAAACAGGCACTTGAAATGGCATTCTATGGCATAGTGAAACAGAAACCGATTGAAAATGATAAAGAATAGTATGTTTTGGCTCGCAATCTTCTAAAAACCCCCTTTTGATTGGTTTATTAAGGTATAATTTTGTGAGCAGCTAATTGATTCTTTGTATTAAATTTTGGTTTTTTAATTGGCACACTACTCTTTATCCTTTATAAATGAACCAGATTCTGTTAAATTGTATGCATTTAGCTTTTGGGGGGTTTATGAAAGATGATGGAAATGTAGGCATCGCCAGTAGCGAAATCATGGGTGGCAACAAGGTTCCTCTCGGTATGAAGGTTGGCTACGGGGTTGGGGATTTTGCAAACAACCTGGGGTTCCAGGTCTGCGCGTTCTTCTTGATTTACTTTTTCACGGATGTATTTGTGATTCCAGCCGCAGTAGCAGGGTCGATATTTTTGATTTCCAAGCTGTGGGATGCGGTGAGTGACCCCATGATGGGCGTCGTCAGCGATCACACGAACTCGCGCTGGGGACGGAAGCGGCCCTATCTCCTCTTCGGGGCGATTCCCCTTGGCCTGTCAATATTCCTTCTCTTCCTCGGACCTGATTTGAGCGAGAACCTCAAAATTATTTATAGCTATGCCACCTTCATCTTTTTCTGTACCGCCATTACCGTTGTAAATGTACCTTATGGCTCTCTGACTGCAGATATGACCTTGGATTCAAAAGAGAGGTCCTCAATCACGGGCTTCAGGATGGCGTTCGCGCTGCTCGGCTCTCTGTTTGCTGCAGCTGCTACCAAACCGCTGGCGGCACTGTTCCCGGACGAAGCTACCGGTTTTCGCATGGTAGGCCTTATCTATGGAATTATCATCATTACGATTATCCTAGTTGCCTTTGCCTCGATCAAAGAGCGGGTTACCCATGTAAAAGAAGAGAGGCAGCCTTTTATTCAGAACATCAAGGTGATTACCGCTAACCACCCCTTCATCATTCTTGCTGTATGGACCATCCTGTACATGGTGGCGGCAAATTTGCTAGCTATTGTGGTCAACTACTACTTCAAGTATAACCTGAATGCCGAGGCCCTGATACCGGTGGCTTTTCTGGCACTGTTCGTGACAGCGATCCTGTGCCTGCCCCTCTATGTGTTCATTTCCAACCGCAAGGGCAAAAAGTTTGCAGCCAATCTCGGTATGATTATTCTGGGTACCATGCTGGTCGTGCTCTTTTTCTTCGGAGAAAAAAATCACACCCTGACACTTATCTTTTTCGTGATCAGCGGTGTGGGCCTATCCACGGTCTACCAGCTTCCCTGGGCGATGGTGCCTGACACGGTGGAATATTCCCAGTGGAAGACCGGACTGCGCCGAGAAGGGACACTCTACGGATGCTACTTCTTCTGCTTTAAATTTGGCTCCGCCATTTCAGGCTTTCTGGCCGGGTGGGGACTATCCCTGTCTGGATATATGCCAAATGTTGCACAAACTGAACGTGCGTTAATGGGGATACGGCTGATGATGTCCGTTGTGCCTCTTGCCTTTATCATACTTGGTATGATTGTACTTGCCTTTTATCCGATTAATGATGCAATGCATCGAAGAATAGTTCAAGAGATCGATTCCAGGATGCAGAATAAGGCATAGGTTCTCGGGTTTGAGTTTAGAATTACTGAATGTCATTCATTAATTTTATTGACAAGGTAATGGGTTTCTGTAAATAATAGTCAATGTTAAAAAATTCTACTGTCATTTACGAATTAAAAGTGAACTGCTCAAGTTTCGCACCCTTTGCATAGTCTTTTACGAGTCTTTTACGAGTATAAAAAGTAAGCATTTTTCTTATTTTAGGTGGGAAAGGGCTCCCTTCTGTGGTATATAACATACTGATATTAAAAAACAAAAGCCCAAAAAGTAGTCCTTTATTATGCATACCACAAATTGGAGAAGATTCAAAGGAGAGATAAAAAATTAAGTACTCAGTTCAATAATTAAGTGCAACACCTAGGAGGAGGATTTAAGATGAGGTATCCTGGGTGTTATGAAGAAGTATAAGCACTTAAGTCTAACGGAGAGGGAGAAGATCAGTATTTTAAATGCCCAAGGTGAATCAATGAGCTCGATAGGAAGGATGCTTAACCGTCATCCTTCGACGATTGTGAGGGAACTTAAGAGAAATGCTCAATGGGTATTATCTTGGGCATAAGGCCCACGAGCGGGCTATGGAGCGGAAGAGCCAAGCTCATCAAAGGCAGCGTTTATGCCGGAGAGCGGATTTTTACTGTACTTAGCTATATTAAGCGCTGAGTTTTTTACATAGTCTCTTGCTGCTGGATCTCTTTCACGATCTTGCGGTGGAATGCTTCATCGATCGGATAGAAGCTGATGAAGAGGATGCCTGCGATGATCAGCACAATAGGCACGAGGGTGGTGATAACACGAATGCCTTCGAGCACCTGAAAGGATTGCACCTTATTGGGCTCGAACCCGATAATCCCCAGCCCATGGCCGGCAAAGAAGCCTGCCAGGGCTGAAGCCAGTTTTTGACCGAAATAGAAAAAACCGTACAGGATACCTTCCCGGCGCAGGCCGGTTTTCCACTGGCTGTACTCGACCGTATCAGGGATCATGGCTAGCGGGCTGAAGTAAATCGTGGAAATACCGATGCCGGCCAGAATGAAGATCGGAATGATAACGGCAAGGTTTAGTTCACGGATGAAGAAGAGGGTGATGAGCATCAGGGCCAGGAGCCCCATTCCCAGGTTGAAGCTTGCCCGTTTGCTTAATTTCTTTGCAACAAAAACCCAGAAAGGCAGTGCCAGTGCAGCCGATACAAAGATACACAACAAAGCGATCGTGGTAAAAGACTCATTGTCCATGGTGTATTTAAAATAGTAGTTTACCATAGCGGCCAGAATGCCGACCGCTGCCAAGTGCAGGATCATCCCCGCAGTCAGTACAATGAACGGTGGATTGCTTTTGATGATTTTTATGATATCCGTGAGACTGTAGTTTTCATGGCTTGTCTGCCGGACAGGTTCACGCACTGAAAAGAACGTGACCAGGATAATAACTACCACGAATATGCTATAGATGCCGATAGTAATCCGGAATCCTGTAATCGGAGAAGAAAAGCTGGAGACCAGCGGTTTGGTTGCACCAGCCACGATCAGGGATCCAAGGATGGCGCAGAACATGCGGTAGCCGGTAAGGTTGGATCGCTCATTTGTATCCATGGTAAGGGCCGGGGTCATCGCACTATACGGGATAGTTACCACTGTGTAAAATGTGCAGACCAGCAAGAACAGAATCAGGGCATAGATTGGCTTCCAGCTGTCGGGAATAGGTGGGGATGCAAAGAGCAGGAAGAAGCTCAGACCCAGAAATGGGGCTCCGAAAAGGAGATAGGGCCTTTTTTGACCCCAGCGGGTGTTTGTCCGGTCGGATATGTAGCCCATGATGGGATCGCTGATGCCGTCCCATATCTTTGATACCAGGAAGATAGTGCCGGCAATTGATGCAGCGATACCGAATACATCGGTGAAATAGAACAGCAGGAAGATCAGCATGCTCTGAAAGACTAGGTTGTTCCCGAGATCGCCTACACCATATCCGAGCTTGACACCCAATGAAACACGCCCTGTAGCCACGTCATTAAACTTTATTTCACTCATGATATAACCTCCTTACAGCTCATCAGTATTCTTTTGCGCCTGCGCTCGAAATTCTTGCATATCCACCACTGTGTTCTCTTTACGGGCCTCTTCCGCGGCAAAACACAGCAGGTGAGCGTCGAGCGTATCATCGGCTAAAGTGAGCACTTCTGCGCCCTTTTGTGCATTTTTGACTGGAGATCTTTCAGAGGGGAATTCATGATCTTTCTCAATAGCTTCATAGGAGGCTGTCCTGAGAGATTTTGCCATCGGAAAGGGCCTTCCGGAACAGGGCAATAGTTTCTTTCACACCTTCCTTGAGAGGCGTCTCCCGGTACTCCCCAATGAGTTTCACCAGCGAACTGTTGTCCACCTCTTCGGGAAAGGGCAGATGTATGTCCTCGTATGTGATTGTTCCCTTGGCCGACGGGCAGGCCTCCTCGATGGCCGCCGTCACCTCGTCCATCGACACGGAGCAACCCCCGATATTGAAGACCTCGGCGCCCTCGAAGGATACCCGGGCGGCGTCAATGAATGCCTTTGCAACATCGTCGGTGTACTGAAAGCCGAAGCGCCTACCGTAAGAAATACGGTAAGGTTTTCTCATAGCGGCCGCCAGCATGGCTTTGGTGGGCGTAGAAGTCATCCCTTGGTCGCGGCCCGGCCCGTAGACAACGTAGGGCCGCAGGCCGATGCTGGCGATGGTATCGTTCATCCAGTATACCCTGGCGGTCCATTCGTTCGTCAGCTTGTACACACCGTAGTGCGACCGGGGCAACAGGGGTGCGTCATGGGGTAGAGGTCCATCAGGATAGTCCTCCATAGGGCTGTACACAGCGGTGCTGCTGGCGAACACTACCTGCCGGATGCCGTTCTTCTTGGCCGCCTCAAAGAGGTTTACCGTTCCCTGCACATTAACCAGCGCCCCGAGAGGGGGGCTCGCCTGGCAGAAAGGGAGCTGCATCGCGGCGAGGTGCACAATACGGTTTGCCCTGAATTCCCTAATGCCCCGGCTTATACTTTCCAGATCGGTGATGTCTCCTTTAATGAAGGTAACCCGGGAAATTTCCCCGGGGGTCATTATAAGCTCCATGCGGTGACACGTGTTTCCCCTCACGATAACGCTCACCGGCACCCCTTCCCTGACGAGGTTCCGTACTATCCATGAACCGATACAACCCGTTGCTCCAGTTATAAAAAATCTTTCTTCCATAATCGCACCTATTGATTTTCGGTTTTTGTGATGTCTATGAGTTTCTTTTCCACGTGGTTAAGGTGGGCCATCATCGCCTGCCGGGCCTTTTCGGGATCCCTCGCCCTGAGAGCCTTTACTATGGCCCGGTGGTCCCTGACGGTTTGCCGTCGCACCTCGGGATAATCGCCGGTTTTCCTTCTACTCAATACGCCGATCTTGTTGATAGACTGCATAAAGACGGGAAGTATCCGGTTCCTGGCCGCCTTTAATATCAAATCATGCAGTTCCATATCGGTCTCAAGGAACGCATCGGGGTCGTCAATGACCTCAGTGGCTGTAGCGATGCTCGCTTCCATTTTTTTAAGTTCATTGTCGGTGATATGAAAGGCGGCCATCTCGGCGATACTCGTTTCCAGGATTCGGCGGGCCTGGAACAGGTCCTGGTAGGTGGAATTGTCCAGGGCGAAAACAATGTCCAGGTGCTCCACCAGTTGTGCCGGTTCCAGCGCGGTAATGTAGTTCCCAGACCCCTGCCGGTTTTTTATAATATTCATGAGCTGCAGTGCCCTGAGGGCCTCTCGGAGAGAGGGCCTGCTTACTTTCATCATCTGGGCCAGCTCCCGTTCAGGGGGCAGGCAGTCGCCGGGCCGCAACTGCTTTTCCTTGATGAGGGTGAGGAGCCTATTCGCGATCTTCTCCGAGAGGATATCGCGTTTCATCTCACCGAAGCTGATATCGGGTTTTTCGATTGTCATATCACTTTGCCACCCATCCGCAGTCGACCAGAAGGTCGGTCCCGGTGATAAAGGAAGCGCCATCACTGGCAAGAAAGTAGATCGCCTCGGCGATTTCCATGGGGTCGGCCCACCGGTTGAAGGCCTGCTCGGCTTCCCTGATCTTTTTAACCTCCTCGAAAGGCTTGCCGGTCCGCTGTGATTCCAGGGTGATATCACCCCTCAGCATCGGGGTGTCCACTGAACCCGGGCTCACGGAATTGACCCGGATATTGTACGGGGCCACTTCCCAGGCCACAGCGCGGGTGAAGGCGATTATGGCTCCCTTGGTGGAGCCGTAAATGGCGTGGTCGGTCTGGCCCACGTGCCCTGAGACCGAGCCCATGTTTACTATTGAGCCGCTTTTCTGTTTTTTCATGACCGGCAGTACGTGCTTGCAGAAAAGGAAGATGCCCCCCAGGTTGACGTCCACCACCCGGCGAAAGTCTTCCCAGGTGGTTTCATCGAGGGGCTTCACGATCACGATGCCTGCGTTGTTGTTGAGCACGTCGATGCGGCTGTATTGTTTCACGACGTCGCCGACAAATGCCGAGACGTCGGATTCATTTGATACGTCGCACTGCCAGGCGGAGCACTCGCCGCCTGAGGCGATGATATCGTCACGCACCTGGTGTATTTTTTCAACCACATCCATGATGGCGACCGCGTACCCCTTGTGCGCGAAGAGTTTGGCGGCGGCTTCGCCGATGCCGTTGGCGGCTCCGGTAATAATGGCAATTTTTTTATCACTCATGATATGTCTCCTTATGCAAAAAAGTGTTGTAAACTGTGAATTGTCACAGTGAGAGGATTTCCCGGGCTTCATCGGGTGTGGTTACAGGCCTTCCCAACATGCGGGAGATATGGGCGATCTCCTCCACCAGCTCATGGGTCGCACTCACCTTGCCCTGCCGGTTGTAGGCAAAGTCCTCGGTCCCGACCCGCACGTTATCGCCGTGCATGATGGCTGCGGTCAGGATCTTCATCTGATCCTCGTGCATGATGCTCACTGTCATGGCGCTTCCCTCGGGCATGTATTTGCGGCGGTACAGGTATTCCTCTACCGTGGGGGGCGACCATGCGCCACCGGGCCATCCGAAAAACAACGTGGCGATGTAGGGCCGCTTTAGGAGCCCCCTGCCGATGAGATAATTCAGGTTCCAGATGGAGCCGGTATGCCACACCTCGAACTCCGGTCGCACGCCGTATTGTTTGCAGGTTGTCGCATACTCGGTAAGCTCTTCTTTCGTATGGAGTACATTGCAGTTCACTTCCGCAAAGGCCTCGTCGTGATGATTGAGGACAATCGAGATCATCTCGGCCTTGTGCTCGAATACCTCGATCCGCTCGGCAAGCGTCAGGCTTGACATGCCGCACTGGACGATTATGTCCGAGGCATCCCGGATGGAACCGATCACCTCGGGCCACTGGCCTTCGCCGTGAATGTGGAAAATCGCAGCACCCTTTTCGCGGCAGAGGCTCGCTTCACGAGCGATCTCCTCCGGGGTTTGAGGATATTCCACCTCAGGATGCATCCAACAGGTATTGGGTGTTGCCGTAATTATGAGAGGATTCATTCCTTTCTCCTTTTCAACAGTTTTTTTTCAGTTTACTTCTGCGAACACTCCCGTTTATAGACTTACCGGGACAATGACGATTTGAACAAAAATGCGTCGACTCGCTCACAGCTATGATCCCTTTGTACCCATCATGTGTTTGTCCAGGGTGGTAATCTTCCGGCAGCCTGCTTCGGTGACGACCTAGCCATCCTCGACACCGATCAGGGTGTTGCTGAAGGGTTCCCAGGCCTCTCTTCATGTTATTTATCTTTTTCTCCTTTAATTTAAGTTTTATAAGCAAACCCTGGGGTTATGTGGAAAAGCTCCTTTTTTCTGTATAATATCGTGCACGCTCGATTGATATGACAGACAGGTCTTTAAAATAATGTTTGCGTATCCGCTTTATTCTCCCACTCGCGTGATCCATCTCCATATCTCCACCTACTTTTGTTTTATTAAGGCCTACACTACTTCAAGCAGGCCTTCAAATATTTTCACCGCCTGTACAGCATCTGATCCATATGCATCTACCCCCATCTCTTCAGCCAGTTTCTCATAAGTACATGCACCGCCAATGGCAATCTTTACCTTGTCACGTAGCCCTGCCTCAGACAATGCGTCTACCACATCCTTTATACCTCCAATCGTGGTAGTGAGAAGAACAGAGAGCCCAATGCAAACAGCCCCACTATCTTTCACAGCCTGAACTATCTTTTCTTCATGTACATCTGCACCCAAATCAATGACCTCAAACCCTGCTGCAGAGAGCATCATAGCCACAATGTTCTTTCCTATATAGTGAATATCGCCTTTTACTGTGGCCAAGATCACTTTCCCCTTGTTCTGTATTTTTGCAGTATCAACCTTGTTCTCAAGAATTGGCATTGCCTCCTTAACCACCTCTCCGGACATGATAAGTTCAGCGAGAAAGAATTCTCCGGATTCAAATCTATCCCCAACTTGTTTCATGCCGCCGCCAATACCTTCCTTAATAATCTCCCATGCAGGTATACCTTCATCCAAACACTTCCGAACCACGGTTTGAATATCTTCATAATTTAGATCGACAATGGCTTTCTGCACATCAAGTAGAGCTTCTTTCATGGCTCCTCCTTATACTGTTATGGGATATCTCCCATACTCTTTGGTAGCATCGATCATTACCTTAATCTTTGAAACGTCTTCTTCAGAATGGGCGTTTACAGGCCCTAAAATAAATCTTCCACCATGAGCACATGTCCTGATAAGATGTTTGACCCCATCCACTACCTCTTCCGGTTTTGATCTTGAAGTAAGGAGATAATCAACCCCCATTCCACCAATAATGGTGAACCGGTCTCCATGCGTCTTTTTCTCATACGCAATGTCTACATTGGATGTATTCTCGAATGCATGACCTCCGTCAAAACCCCATTTGATAAAATAATCAAAAAGTTTTGTATTATCCCCACATGAATGTATCGCACTTATTCCATTACGATCGTGAACAGCCTTTGTGATGCGGGCATATGAATCTCCAAACAGCTCATCAGTTATTTTTGGATTTAGTATCGGTCCTGTTTTATGAGAGAAATCATCAGCATGTAAAACTACTTTTATACCGGCATCCATTGCTGCCATAGTTGTCTTCATAGAGATTTCATCACCCAGACTTATAAGTTTTTTAATAAAATCGGCCTTCTTACGAATCCACCACAACATCTTCTCAAATCCAACAGCAAGTAGTATAATTTCATGTAAACCCGTACAGGTGTCCCCTATAATACATATTTTTTCTCCATATTGCGCCATTGCCTTTTTGTAAAATTTGTAGCATCCATGCGCTATATCATCAGGATTAGGGAAATCAGACCATGCCTCAAAAGCCTCAGGTGAGGCTAAGGCTGGTCCGTGATAATAAAAAAAGACATTTCCGTGACCATCATGTTGTATATCATATATCGATCCAGTAACCCTGGCGACTTTCTTGGAGTCTAAAATCATAAGCCTCCATTCATAATTAAGTACAGTAGAATCAAATCCCAGGGCTACAGCTGCTTCCAGACGTTTCATCAATGCGCTATCAACAGAAGGTTGTAAGACCATCTTACTTATTTTCTTCCCCCATTTGTCCAAGATGAGTCGCGAAACAGGATTAAAAAATAGACTCTTTGTTGTTATAAATGGTTTACTGAGCACCTGCTGCACTGTCCATTCTTCAAAACTAGCGCAATAGGTTTGTACGCGATCAATCTCTTTTCCTTTAAAAACAGCTATAATACGTTCTGTTGGTCCCACGTATTACCTCCTTTTAAGAACTGGCATCTATATTCTAAGGCAGCCTCAATAAATGCATCTAGGTTTTCAAACGGTGTATCTGGTACCATATCGCACCCAGTGGAGAGAATAAAAAGCCTTCCTTTCATTGCAGCGAGTAACTTGCTTACCTTCTCTTTGATTTCAGTCTTCTTGCCTTTATACATAATACTGACCGGATCGATATTCCCAATAAGGACCTTGTTATTCAACTTGCCATAAGTTTTGAGGCATTCTTCAAAGTCAACCATTGCATCAAGACTGAGACCTGCAAAATATCTGGTTGCGGCAAAATAAGGGATAAACCGTGTAACATCACCGCACACATGAAGCACCGGATTCGGCAATCCTTTCACAAATTCTTCTAGTTTATTCTTAATCAAAGTATCATAAATAGAAGGTGAAAAATTCGCGATCTGTGGCTCAAGGACAATCATAACCGATGCACCTGCCTGTGCAAGCCCATTTGCATATGGCAAGAGCATCTCACTGCAAAGATCAATCATTTTTAAAAAAGAGTCCCCATCCTTAAGAGCAAAGAAAGCTATTGTGTTGATCCCCATGAGATGCACTGCTAATGTAACAGGCCCTACTATATATGCAGCGACAGGCTTATCTACAAGAGAAGACAGTTGCTGAATAATCTCGATATTTGTTTTCATACAAGGAACACTGTAGGGATCAGGGATCGTTATATTTTCAATTTCAGCATCTGTCGTATAAGGGTGGCCAGTCACTACAGGACGCCCACCCTTATATTCAATCGGACATCCCAAGGCTCCAGCTTCCAAAGAGGTATTCATTATGGGAAATATAACATCGATATCTGAAAAATGATTTGAGAGAGCAGCGATAGTCGAAATATGCGTGTTTGAACATTCGAGATTTTCAGCAATACTAGTTAAAGTCAATTGAACTCCAAGGCTAGCACAAAGAGGAGCAATAACTGGGAAAGAAGTGTTTTGTACAAACTCCTTTAAAATAAATTTTTTCATGAGGAACTCCTCGTCTCTAATGAACTACCCCGCAGCAAGCTACGGGGTAGTTCATTACATCCTTCTTGATCAAATATTGAAGATTCCAGATCGACCCGATGTGCCATACCTCGAATTCGGGTACCAAGCCGTATTGCGCACACGTCTTGGCATATGTCACTAACTCTTCCTTGGTGTGTAAAACATTGAAATCTTCTTCCAAGAACGCCTCATCGTGATGGCTTAGTATGATTGAGATCATATCCGAGCCTTCTTTGAAGACATCGATGCGCTCATCCAGCGTCTGGCTGGACATCCCGCATTGAATGATGCAATCGCACCGGGCACGGATTGCAGATATCACCTCTGTCCAACGGCCTTCCGCATGGGTGTGATATACCGAAGCTCCTTTCTCCAGACACACCAGTGCTTCCTGCGCAATGTCTTCCGGAGTTTTCAGGTAATCGACCTGCGGATGCATCCAGCAGGTATTGGGGGTTGCCGTAATTATGAGGGGATTCATTTCTGTCTCCTTTTTAATAGTGTTTTTTAAGGTTGCTGCCAACATCACGCCCTTGCACAGAATTGCCGGGACCGGTCGGGCAATACCAATTTGAAGAAGAGCGCGTCGATCCGCTCACCGCTATGACCCCATAGCACTTAGCATGTGCTTGTCCAGGGTCGAAATCTTCCGGCAGCCGGTATCGGTGACAACGTAGCAATCCTCGACACCGATCAGTGTGTTGCCGAAGGGTTCCCAGGCCTCGATCTCGAAGACCATGTTCTTTTCGAAAGCTCGGTCATCCACTCCCATTGTTCCGAAAAGATGATGTTCCTCGCATTCCAGCCCAAGGCTGTGCCCGACAATGAAAGTCATGCCGTCGGGCTTGATCGTTTTGTAGAATGCAATGGCCTCCTCATTGAGCTCTTTGATATTCACACCGGGTTTGGCGCGCTGTTCGTAGAACTCCTGAAACTGGATAAGCCGTTCGATCAATTCCGCAGCATCGTCGGGCACGGGGCCCAGCACGACATGGCGATTAATATCAGACACATAGCCCTTGTACACGGCGCCGAAATCGAAGCGGATAATGTCGCCCTTTTTGGCGATGGTTCCTGTCCCGGGAGCTTCGGGGTCTGATCCGCCGATGCTCATGGTAAGGTGGTCCCAGGCATCGGCACCTTCTTCGATCATGGTTTTGCGCGCCAGCTTGAGGAAATCGTTGTCGCTCATCCCCTCTTTGGCTGCCTCGACGCACGCCATGATAGCTTTTTCAGTGATTTCAGTGGCTTTTTCAATGAGGCTGATTTCCTGTTCGCTTTTCACCAGCCGCATATCCAGTATGGCCTGGTCTGCATCCACGATCTCGGAATCCGGGTTCTTGCGTGCCAGGTGATCGAGGATGTATTTCGGTGCCCAGGATTCGACCCCGATGCGTTTTCCCATGAGCCCCCATTTCTTGATCTTCGACCACATGGCCCGCTTGACATCCTTTTGTCCGATGGTCCCCTTGTGATCGGCAACCCAGCAGAAGGTATCGACACTCTGAAAAAGATCCCAGTTGAAAAGAGTGACCTCCCCTTCGCGCCGTATCATCGCGACGTTGGGATACTGGTTGCTCAAGGCGAAGAGAATGGGGTTTGGCGCGGCATGCAATGTCGGCAGCCCGCTGAAGTAGTAGACATTGACCGGTGTTGTAGCGATCAAAAGATCGAGATCGTGTTTGTTCATGATCTCCTCGGCCCGTTTCCGGTTAAAACCTATCGCTTTCATGCGCTTGACCTCCGGTAGTTTTTTATTGGTGGGGATATGTTCAGTGAGATTCTCCAAAATGCTTCGGGTTCCCCCGGCCTTTGCCACCTCCTCCAGTTCATCCCGGGTGACGGCCTTGCCTGTCTGGGCCGAAAGATAGCCCATCAGCACTCCGGCAATGGCGCTTCTGGCCTTCTCGGGGGTGAATTCCGGCTCCCGGTTTTCAAGAATGCAGCGGGCAAAGTATTCGTCTTCATGTTTAACGGATATATTGTAATAGCGTGGGAAGGCGGCATGTTCGATCTCAGGCTCGAACCATTGCTGCTTATGTTCGCCCATTGCTTCGTGATGTGAATAAATCCGTATTGGATTTTCCCACATGTGGTTTTCCAGGATGGTTCCTTTTGTTCCGTAAATCTCCAGGCTGTTGAAGGGAGGTGTTACCTGGGTAAAGCTGACGACGATCTCGCCTATTGCCCCGTTTGCGAAACGGATCATCGACAGGGCATTGTCCTCGGCCTTTTCGGGCAGATTACTTGCCTGTTTCGAAAGCATTGCCGTCACGGATTCGACTTCATCTTCAAGCACCCATTCCAGGGATGCAAATTTATGGGCTCCCATATCCATGAAACAGCCGCCGCCGGCTTTTATGGGATCGCCTTTCCAGAAATCCGGCTGGCTTAAGCCCCCAATCTCATTCACGCCTTCATAGGCCCTGACCATGCAAACATCACCGACAAGCCCGTCTTGAATTGCGTCATGAATATACTTGTGCGCGGGCAGAAAGCGATGGTTTTCGGCGATCATGAATTTAACCCCTGCCTCCCGGGTGGCCTTTATCATCATGTCGCAACCCTCCAGGGTCGTTGCCATAGGCTTTTCGCACAGCACGTGCTTGCCCGCAGCGGCGCACTGGGCCACGATTTTTTCATGATATATATGCGGCACCATGACCAGAACGGCGTCGATATCGCTTTGTAAAAATTCCTGTAAATCGCTGTAGGGCTGCATATCGTTCACCCTGTAGCGCCTGGCCATTTTGGAGGCCTGTTTCTTGTTGATATCATACACGGCCACAAACTTAACCACGGAAGATTCTGCGCAGGCGTTGCTGTGGAAACTCCATGCGCCACCCGCTCCGATCACGCCGAATTTAACCTGCTTCATTAAGCTAACCCCTTTTTACATTTATCGTACTGCCTGTATGCGAGATATGCTCTACAAACAACATCTGCCCGATAGAAGATCGGCCAGCACACCATTGCACCAAAACAATGCTTTATTCCATTTCCTCCTGGACCAGATCCAGGATATTGCGAAAAACGATTGCATCATTGATGACTCCGGCGACCTTCAGGTCGCCGTTCATGTAGGCCTGTGTTGGATCGACCTGCCCTGAGAAAATGCCGATGGCCAGTTCCTCGCTCATATCCAGGGTTATCTCGGGATTGTCTATCTCTCCCGATCCCATTTCAAGCTTGGCATCTTTGATACTGAACCATGCAGTGGGCCTGCCATCGATTTTAAACAGAAACGTGCGGTCAAATCCTTCGACTTCGTCCTGGATGTCTTCCGTGTTGTTGGAGAGTTGAGTGAAGACCGTAAAGTAATCATGGAGGTCCTCCATGCCGAAGGTCCCCTCATCGATCTTTTCCTGGACCATGTCCCTTAACGCTTCATCGATGGGCTGGTTGCTGTCAATTTTCCATGTCATGATTAAGACCTACCTCCTTGTGCATAATGGTGTTGCTAACCCCTCTACATTGATTAATTGGTATTTCCAATTTACTTATTTACCATTTATCTTTTCGTGTCAAGGAAAAACTTGGGTGGTGTCATTTACGAATTAAAAGTGAACTGTTTTTACTAGAGCTATGATTTAAAAGTGAACACCTACCCCGGACAAGCCGGAAGGGGTCAAAGTTCAAAGCTCAAAGCAAAAAAATAGAATATCATAATAGGTTTCAAAAAGTTGAACCTCTTTCAATACTGGCGTAAACCCTTTGTGGAAAGGGCTTTCCGAAGATCGCAAAAATTTTTCTTTCCATTTTTAGATTTGTGCAAGGCAGAGATTCTTTCTGGCGAACACCATAAACTTACTGATGAGGCCGATCCGCAATGGAAGCACTGCAATACGCACTCCCAACATCGACCAGCTTGCGGCTGAAGGAATGCGCTTTACAGACTTCTATTCTGGATATCCCACCTGTGCACCTTCGCGTGCTTCCTTGCTCACCGGAAGATATCCATTCCGAACCGGAATCATCTTCAACCTTACCGGCGAAGATGAACCCCTGTTGTGCTATGTGCTCAGAAACATGGGGATATGGATGGGAAAGTTGGGTGTCATGGATGTGGAGCAGGGTAGCTATGTGGGTGGCTTGTCCCATGATGAGATAACCGTTGCCGAAGCGCTAAGGGCTGCCGGATACCGTACCGGCATGGCGGGGAAATGGCATCTATAGTGTTTTCACTGTGTCTCTAATTAAATTATGAGCATATTCCGAGGCAATTGAAACTCACGAGTTGATAAATGAGTGCCGTTCAGTTAGATTAAGGGTAAAAAGGACTTGCTAAAGGGCAGAATAAGTATTATAAGTTGACAAGTGAATGCCGTTCGGTTATATTAAGAGCAGGGTAAAGGAGGGTATATGCGGTCCTTAATTTCCATTTTATTGCATAAGGCCATAGTAAAGGAGGGAGTGTGATGGAATTTGCCGACCTTGCCAGCGAGCGTATAAAACGGATGCGCAAGCGCTATCTTGAGGAGCTTTCTATCGTATCGATCGAACGTGCAAAATATTATACAGAAAAGTGGAAGGAGACAGAAGGTAGTGATTTTCCCCTCGGAGTAAGGGTAGCACTATGTATGAAACATGTTTATGAGAACGTTAATCTCTGTATCGATCCTGACGACAGGATTGCTGGGACCTGGACAGAGAACTTTGTTGGAGTGCCGCTTGATATTGAACGAGGCCTGTTCAACGATACCATGGAGATCGAGTGGGATCGGTTTTCTATGCTCCTGTTTTTGCTTAAGTCAAACGTAAAATTTCTCTCCTATATGATACGGAAGTACGGGTTCCGCAACTTTTATGAGAATGTAAAACAGTCAAGGGAAGTCGGTGCAGCCATGCCCAGTATAGGTTTAAAGCCAATGGACAAGCGAGAGATCAATCCGTATGGCATCGGTCCGAAGGATAAAAAAAACCTGCAGAAAGAGCTTCTTCCGTATTGGAAGGAGAAAACAATCACTGATATCTTCAGAAAGGAGCTTGCAGAGTCGAATATCAACACCGGAGACATCCGTAGTTTTGTTGCAGCACTTCCTGCCACCACGTCGAGAAATGATACCATAATCTCAACCGGGGCAGCGCTCGGAACCTGGCAGGGTCACCTGATCATCGATCACGAGACCCCGATGAGAAAAGGGGTTGTCGCCATGCGGGAGGAAGTCCATGAACAGCTAAGCGATGCCGCCTTAACAAAGGAAGAGTGTGCATTCCTTACTTCCATTGATCTTGCCCTTGAAGGGGTGATTATCTTTGCAAAAAGGCTCGCGAAGAAGATCGAAGAAGAGCTGGGCAAAGAAACTGGCCCTGAGAGAAAACAGATCCTAGGAAAGATGCTTAAGGATTGCAGAAAGGTTCCTTTCTATCCGTCAGAGACCTTTTCGCAGGCAGTGCAGTCCTATTGGACAGTAAAGACCGCGGTGGAGATTGCCATGCCTTTCAATGTGCATGCAGCAGGAAGACTCGACCAGCTTTTCTATCCCTACTATAAGAAAGACCTCGAAGAGGGAAGAATCACGCACGGAGAGGCGCGTGAGCTCTTAGAAGAGCTATTTTTAAAGATCATGAGCCACAACATGCGGCCGTACTCGAACTTTACCAGCTATTTTGCCCAACGATATGAAGGCTCTGAGCCGGTCACGTTCGGAGGGCTTACAAAAGATGGCAAGGATGCAACGAATGAGCTTACTTATGTAATGCTCGATGCAGCAGATCGATCCAAGGCTGCTCTGAATTTTGTGGTGCGTTTTCATAAAGACTCGCCAGAAGAACTTTATTTTAAGGTTGCGGATCTGCACTACAAAGGAGTCTCGAGTGTGTCCATGATGAACGATGAAGTTGCTATGGAGGCGTTAAAGAAGCGAGGATTCACTGATGAAGACGCCCGCGGATATGCGATCACCGGCTGCGTGGATATGTGTGCACCAGGAAAGACCGGAGGGGAAGGATTTTCTGCGCTCCTGCTCTGCAGAATCCTTGATATGACCCTTCGGGATGGCGATTCAAAGACCCTTGTAGGGCTTATTAAGACTGTGGGGCTGAAAACCGGTGATCCGGATACCTTTACCTCGTTTGATCAGCTCGTGGATGCCTTTGTTGTCCAGGCAAAACATCAGCTCAAAAAGATCGTTGATGCATCAAAGATCAGAGATCGAATCTATGCTGAAAACCTCCCATGTCCTGCGATTTCAGACTTTATGCAGGGGTGCCTGGAGAAGAAAAAGGATATTACACAAGGCGGAGCTATCTATGACTTTGAGGGCGTGCTGTTCATGAGCAGTATTGCCAATGTGGTGGATTCACTCTTTGTGATCAAAAAGCTCGTCTTTGAGCAGAAAAAATTTACCTTCAAAGAATTGATTGAGGCAATTGATCATAATTTTATTGGCTATGAAGACATGCTCAAAATGATCCATGATGTGGATGGTAAATGGGGCAATGGCAATCCTGAGTCTGACGAGCTTGCCAGACGGATCACTTCTGAGCTTTTTGAAGAAACATATAAGTATCAGACCTATAAAGGAGGTAAGGTCGCCCCGTTTATCAACTCTATGACTGCGCATACCTATGATGGCCGGGTCTGTATCGCCACCCCAGACGGCAGAAGGGCGGCAAAACCCTTTGCTGCAAGCTGCAATCCCTACAATGTGGATAAGCACGGGCCAACCGGAGTCTTGCGCTCAGTGGCGGCCCTTGATTTTTCGCATGTGCTGGGATGTGCGGTGAATATCCGCATGCATCCATCTGCCATTGGGAAGACAGAAGAGACGCGGAAAAAATGGGTCTCCCTCGTGAAGAGTTATTTCCAGATGGGCGGGGTTCAGCTTCAGCCTACCGTAGTCTCTACTGAGACCTTAAGGGCTGCACAAAAAGATCCTGAGAACTACCAGAGTGTCATTGTCAAGGTGGGGGGCTACAGTGCATATTTTGTAGATCTTGGCTACGAGATTCAGGAAGAGATCATTGCACGCTCTGAGCATAGAATGGTCTAGGCCACAGATGCCGCGTTGGTGAAATAAAATAAGGAGGCATGATGAGAGATTTGGCAAATGACCGGATAAAGCGGATACGTAGGGCGTATTTACGGGACTTGTCCGTCATATCGATCGAGCGGGCAAAGTTCTACACAGAGAAATGGAAAGAGACGGCAAATAGTGGTCTCTCTGTTGGCGAGCGGGTAGCGCTTTCCATGAAACATGTTTATGAAAACATGGATATCTGCATACACCCGGACGACCGGATTGCCGGAACATGGACAGAGAACTATGTGGGCATCCCGCTTGATCTGGAACGGGGATTGTTCAACGATGTTATGGAAATCGAGCTTGACCGGTTCTCGATGCTAAAACACCTGATAAAAACCAATATCAGGTTTCTTGCCCATATGATCCGCCGCTACGGTTTGTTCGAACTCTACAACAATCTCCAGCAGACGAAAGCTGTGGGGGCAGCTATGCCGAGCATAGGGCTGAAGCCGGTTCATAGACGGGATGTAAATGCCTATGTGATCAGCAAAAGTGATAAAAAGATCCTTCAGAAAGAGCTTCTTCCCTATTGGAAAGGAAAGACGATTGTAGAACTTTTCAAAAATGAAGTAGCGGGGTCTGATATCAATACCGGTGATACCCGCAGTTTTATGGCCGCCCTTCCAGCTACTAATTCATACAATGAAACCGTAATTTCCGTAGGGGCGGCTGTCGGAAACTGGCAAGGCCACGTGGTGCCCGATCATGAGCAGGTCCTCAAAAAGGGGCTCCTTGCCATGCAGCAAGAGGTGCGGGAGATGCTGAAAGCCGATGATCTCTCAGAAAAAGACCTCGCATTTTTACGCTCCATTGATTGTGCCTTCGAAGGCATGATCGTCTACGCAAAGAGACTTGTTAAAACACTCGAAGAAAAGCTTGCCAAGGAAACAGGTCCTGAAAAAAAATCAATTCTCCAGATGATGCTGAAGCATTGTAAGAAGGTGCCGCTCTATCCGGCGGAGACCTTTTCCGAGGCAGTGCAGTCCTACTGGACGGAAAAGGTGGCGCTTGAGCTTGCGCTACCTTTTAATGTGCATACCCCAGGCAGATTAGATCAGACCTTTTATCCATACTACAAAAAGGATATCGAAGAGGGAAGGACTACAAAAGAAAAGGCATGTGAGCTCTTAGAAGAACTGTTTTTAAAAGTCATGAGCCACAATATGCGGCCGTATTCCAATTTTAATGCCTTTTTTGTCGCACGCTATGAAGGCTCTGAACCGGTTACTCTGGGCGGTTTGACTCCACAGGGCAAGGATGCGACCAACGAACTCACGTATGTAATGCTCGATGCCGCCGACAGATCAAAAACATGCCTCAATTTTGTGGTTCGTCTGCATAAAGACTCGCCGGAAGAATTGTATCTGAAAGTTGCAGACATGCAGTACAACGGCACGTCCAACGTCTCGGTGATGAATGACGAGGTCTCGATTAAGGCCATGGAAAAACGAGGTTATCCGCATGAGGATGCGATCGGTTATGCCATGGCAAGCTGCGTAGACTGTTGTGTGCCCGGAAAGATGGGGAGCATGTCATTTTCTGCGGTTTTGCTCTGCAGAATCCTGGATATGACGCTGAGAGACGGCGATGCAAAAACCCTGGTCGGTACAATACAAGAAACAGGACTCAAAACCGGTAATCCGGACAGTTTTACCACGTTCGATCAGCTCGTAGATGCCTTTGTTGCACAGGTCTCATTACAGATCAGCAAAATTGCCGCGGCTTCACGGATAAGAGACAGAATCTACGCCGAATATCTGCCGAGCCCACACATCTCAGCCCTTGTCCAGGGGCCTCTTCAGAAAAAAAAGGATGTTACTCAAGGAGGCGGGATCTATGATCTCGAGGGCATTCTCTACATGGGCAGTATTGCAAATGTCGTGGACTCGCTCTTTGTCATAAAAAAACTCATCTTTGAACACAAAAAATTTACCTTCAGGGATTTGCTTGATGCTATTGATCACAATTTTGTCGGGTATGAAGATATGCACAAAGTGATACTTGATGTGGATGGGAAATGGGGGAACGGTTGTGAAGAGTCTGATGCGCTTGCGGGTATGGTAACCAGACGGATATTTGAAGAGACCTTCAAATATAAAACTTACAAGGGAGGTTTTATTGCCCCGTTCGTCAACTCCATGACTTCGCATACCTATGACGGACGCATGTGTATTGCAACACCGGACGGCAGAAAGGCGGCAAAACCCTTTGCTGCAAGTTGTAATCCGTACAACGTGGACAAGCGCGGGCCTACTGGTGTGCTCCGTTCGGTCTCAGCCGTTGATTTTTTGGATACACAGGGATGTGCGGTTAATATCAGGATGCACCCATCTGCCATTGGAAGAGATGAAGAGACACGCAAGAAATGGGCCTCGCTCATAAAGACCTATTTTGCCATGGGTGGCGGTCAGCTCCAGCCCACCGTGGTTTCTACCGAGGTCTTACGGGCAGCACAGAAGGATCCGGAGACCTACCAGAGTGTGACTGTAAAAGTCGGCGGCTACAGTGCATATTTTGTTGACCTCGGCCATGAGATTCAGGAAGAGGTGATCTCGCGGTCTGAGCATAAGATGGTGTGAGAAAACATGAACGGGATTATCTTTGATATACAGCACTATTCAGTTTATGACGGACCAGGGATTAGAACATGTGTATTCCTAAAAGGCTGTCCCTTGCGGTGTGCATGGTGCCATAATCCGGAATCGCACAAGATCAACCCGGAGGTCTCCTATTTCAAAGAGCGGTGTGTGAGCTGCGGTAAGTGCGTGGAGGCATGTCCCAATGAGGCGATTCAGCTCACGAAAGACGGGGTGGTAAGAGACTATGAGCGCTGCACGGTCTGCGCCAAATGTGTGGAAGCATGTGAGACAGGCGCAATGGAGGTAATCGGAAGAGAGGTGGGTGCAGAAGAGATTGCAGAGGCCGCCTCCAGAGACAAGATCTTTTATGATAACTCAGGTGGTGGGGTTACCATTTCGGGCGGAGAGCCGACTGTGCAGAAGGAATTTTTGTTTGCGATTCTCAGAGAGCTTAAGAATCGGGAGATCCATACCGCGCTGGAGACCTGTGGGTATTTTAAAGATTCACTCATTGATGAGATGGCAGGACTCGTCGATCTCTTCCTGTTTGACATCAAGCACATGAATCAACAGGCGCACAAAAAATTCACAGGGGTGTCGAATGAAGAGATTTTATCCAATTTTGAAAAGATTCACTCCAGTGTAGGCAGTGAGAGGATAATCCCGAGAATACCTCTTATCCCGGGATTTAATACCGATCCTGATGCAATCGATGAAATAATTACGTTTCTCAAGCAGATCCGCTACAATGGGCCTGTGCATTTTATGCCTTACAATAAGATGGCAAAGACAAAGTATGAAAAAGTAGGCAAGGGTCATCTCTATCAAGACATGGGAGAACTTCCGGATGAAAAGATCAATGCCATTATGAAAGAGATTGAAGATCATTCATTTCAAGTGGTGTGCAATAGATAACAAAGAAGGGAATGAGATATGCAGAAATTCACCTTTACAAAGACTCCGAGATTGGTGTTTGGGGCGGGCGGCATAAAAAAGGTTAGCAATATTGTCTCGCAATTTGGAAAGACTGTGCTCATCATTACCGATGGGGTTACTTTGGATGCAACCGGCAGATGGGACGAAATTGTAAGGATATTCAACCATGCCTCTATAGCCTTCTATCATACATTGTTGCAGGGTGAACCCACCCCGGATTTTGTAGATGCGACCACGGACAGGTTTAGAGAAAAAGACATCGATGTGGTGCTCTCCATCGGCGGCGGAAGCGTGTTGGATGCCGGAAAAGCGGTTTCAGCGATGCTCACACAGGAGGTATCGGTAACCGAGTTTATGGAAGGGATCGGCGATAAGACCCACGATGGTCAAAAATTGCCCTTTATCGCTACCCCTACCACCTCGGGGACAGGGAGTGAGGCTACTAAGAATGCAGTGCTCAGAAGGATGGGGGCTGATGGCTTCAAGAAGTCCATCCGCCATGACAATTTTGTACCGGATATCGCGCTCATTGATCCCGAGCTCATGATCTCGTGCCCGGCACATATTACGGCTGCATGCGGCATGGATGCCTTTAGCCACCTCTTAGAATCCTATCTTAGCCCACGTGCAAATCCCATGACCGATGCTTTGGCCTATAGTGGCTTAAGTGTGCTCAAGGATAACCTCGTTTCTGCCTGCACTTCAGGCGCAAGCAATGTTGATGTGAGGGCAGGGATGGCCTATGCTGCCTACCTCTCCGGTATTACGTTAGCCAATGCAGGGCTTGGCGTTATCCATGGTTTTGCCTCAGTAATCGGCGGATTCTTTGATATTCCGCACGGCGTGGTCTGCGGGACCTTGCTTTGTTCCTCCACAAAAAAGAATGTTGTAGCGCTCAAGGAGCGCGACCCGGACGGGGTCGGGCTGGAAAAGTATGCGAAGCTCGATGCACTTTTTACAGGAAAACAGTATCAGAAAGAGCAAAAACAGATTTTAGCAGATAATTTTGTGGAAAAGATCTATGAATGGACCGATCTTTTGAACATGCCACGTTTCAGTGTCTATGGAGTAACAGGCACTGATATTGACAAAATCGTGAAAAAAACCAAGAACAGAGATAACCCCATAGAACTCACCACACAGGAGATAAGAGAAATATTTATGGAGAGGATGTAATATGAATATTCTTGCCATTGATCTCGGCACCCAGAGTGTACGGGCAGCTGTGGTATCAATACAGGGGGAGATAAAAGGGATAGCACAGATCAAACAGGAGGTAGATGTTCCGTATCCGGGATGGGCACAGCAGGATCCGAACATGTGGTGGGAGATGGCTACATCTATGATTCGCAATGTTTTGAAAAATACAGATACCCCTCCGGAAGCCATTGCCGCTATCTGTTCCTGCGGCCAGATGATCGGACCGACGGGCATAGACGATAACGGCACTGTGACCACTGAGTGGACCCAGCTCTGGTGTGACAAGCGCTGTGAGGATCAGTGTGAGGTCATCCGCAAACGATTTGGTGAAGCCAGGCTTTCTCATATAACTGCGAATCCACCTACAGTCGGCGGGGGTGGATTAAAGGTGCGCTGGCTCAAAGAACACCAGAAGGAGATTTATGACAAAACTAGGTTTTTCCTGCCTCCTAAGGACTTCATCAATTACAAACTCACCGGGGTTGCTGCAACCGATTTCAGCGAAGCCTCAGCCACTTTTCTATGGGATGCATCCGGAGATACCTATTCTGAAGAGATGGCAGATATATTGGGTCTCGATCTTTCCAAATTTCCCCCAGTAGCCAAATCGTATGAAGTCATCGGTAAGGTTACAGAGGCTGCTGCACGTGAGGCCGCCCTTGCTCCCGGAATACCGGTGATGGCTGGTGGTGGCGATTTCCTGGTCTCGCTACTAGGTCTTGGAATGACAGGCGATGATGATGCGGTTGAGATGTCTGGCACTTCAACGCTCTTTGTGGTACACAAAGACAAACCTATCGTTCACCCTTTCGTACAGAATCTCAGGCATGTGCTAGGTGGTTGGGTTCCATTTTTCATGCTGGACTGCGGGGGACTGAGCATGAAGTGGTGTCATGATCTGATTGCCTCGGCCCGCGGTACTGAGGCACCCTATGAAAAACTGATTGCCATGGCAGAGGAAATCCCTGCCGGCTCTGAAGGCTTGATCTTCTATCCCTATATGCTGGGAGAAAGACGAAGGGAGAATGTACATGCCATGGGCGGGTTCCTGGGTATCACGCTGAACCACTCGGCAGCCCATTTTATCAGGGCAGTGATGGAGGGGGTCGCCCTGGCAATAGGTATGAACGTAGAAGTATTCAGAGAGATCGGGGTAGAAATTGAAACGGTCTGTTGTGTGGGCGGAGCCACACGCAATCACCTTTGGAACCAGATCAAGGCCGATGTGCTGCAGACACCGATTAAACTTACAGATGAGCCCGAAGCCACGCTCATTGGAGCTGGATTGCTGGGAGCCCACGGGGTGGGTCTGATCAATGACATCGGTACGGCAGCAAAAAAGCGCCAAATTACAATGAGGCGTATCCTGCCGGATCTCGAAAACAGAAAACTCTACCAGGATATGCTGTCTGAGTTCAAACGTGTATACAAACATATGCTGGGATTCTGGCAGGAATGATAATAAAAATAAATAATAAATATGGAGGAAGAATATGAAACTAAGTGCATATAATATCGCCCGCATGATTGACTTCAGTATTGTCAGGCCTGAAGTGGATACCACCGAGCTACGGGAGTTTGCTCAGAATGTCAAAAAGCACCGCTTTATCTGTGGCTACGTTTTACCCTACTTTGTCTCTGAGCTTTCCGCCTTGCTCGAAGGGGAAGATGATATCCTGATCGGGACCGGTATTGGCTTTCCTTTCGGCAACCACAAAACTGCGGTCAAGGTGCATGAGGCTAAGCTCGCGCTGGAGGATGGCTGCAAAGAGCTGGACATGGTAATCAATATCTCTGCCCTGCTCTCAGGGCGCTACCAGTATGTGGAGGATGATATCCGGGCCGTGGTGGAGGCTGCAGGTGGAAAGACCATAAAGGTGATTCTGGAAGTGCACTACCTCACAGAGTTTGACATCAAAAAAGGCTGTGAGTGCTGCATCAAAGCCGGAGCACATTTTGTAAAGACCGCCACCGGCCATGCTGAAAGTGGGGCAACTGTGGAAAACATCGCTCTGATTAAATCGTTTGTCGGTGATGCTATCCAGGTCAAGGCTTCTGGAGGCATTCATGACCTGAAAACGCTCCTCGAAATGTACAAGCTCGGAGCGACAAGGTTCGGCATTAGTGCGAGTTCTGCGATAAAGATAATGGAGGAGTGCGATTCTCTGCCTGACGGAGTGGTTGATCTATAGCTTCTAGTCAATTACTTGCCGAATCTTTGCAATCAGATGCAGGAGGTAGGGGTTTTTGGAGCTGACGGGCTTTCTGGTTTAGTAAGCCTGGGGGGGATTCACTCAATTTTTCGCGAAAGATATGGCATAATAAATCTAAATTAGACAGGATTCGGAACTTATTGAATAGGTTATCACCATAAATAAAATAGGAAATGGGCTTTCATTTATCATGCAGGAGATCAAGAAGGGGAGCGCCGGATTAATCAATCAGAGGAATTCCGAGAGAGGGAAGGTTTGGATGGATGATGAAGCTGCACCCTCTGGTATTAAAATATAAACGGGAGAGACAACATGGTCGAGCTATTGCAACCTTTAATATCAAATTTAAATCCTGACACTGGTCTAATGGACCCATACGACACACACCGTCAAGTCCATCTTGGCGATATGCCAAACCACTATCTGAGTGGTCATCAGAACAGAGGTGTAGCCGTGAACCAGAACACCATAATATATGAGGTATTTGAGAGGACCGTTCCCGAAAAGGCTGGAGACATGGTTCCCTGTTCTACCATTGTTCACTCCGGCATGGTGGGAGATGAGTTTTTCATGACAAAGGGTCACTTTCATAAAAATAAGGACGCGGCAGAGATTTACTATTGCCTGCGCGGACGAGGGCTACTCTTAATGCAAAAGGAGAACCAATGTCTTATCAGGGAAATGAGTTATCAAACGCTTATATATGTTCCGGCTGGCTGGGCTCACCGTTCGGTAAACGTGGGCAGCGAGGACCTTGTTATTTTTGCAATTTATCCCGGCAACGCCGGTCATGACTACGGTTTTATCGAGGATAAAGGGTTTGCAAAGCGTATACTATACAGTGAGGAGAAAGGGTACATTGTTAAATGACGGTACATTGTAAAGATGTAACCGTTCACGGTTACACATTCAACAGTAAATGGAGGTAGAGAAATTGAGCAGCAAGAATCAAATACAGGTAATGGACTGTGAAATCCTGATCAATGGAGAGTGGCGGCAATCGACCAGCAGTGAAACTTTTGAGGTAGTTAACCCAGCCAACGACACAGTGATCGCCCGTGTTCCCAGCTGCAATGAACGGGATGTAGATCTGGCGGCGAAGGCTGCATATAACGCCTTCCCTGAATGGGCGCAAACCACTCCTAAGGAACGAGCGAGTCTTATGCATGCCGCGGCCGCAAATATTCTGAACCAATTGGAACCAATCAGTAGATTGCTAACCATGGAAATGGGGAAACCACTTGGGGATGCCCGCAAGGAAGTAAAAGAAGCCGCCAACACACTTGACTTCTTCGCGGAAGAGGGTCTTAGGATAGGCGGGGAGATAGTTCCCATCGGCGCCTCACAGGCTACAAGCCTAGTCTTTAAAGAGCCTGTAGGTGTCTGTGGCGCCATTGGGCCCTGGAATTATCCGATTTCTTTGCTGGTGTGGAAAATCGGTCCGGCGCTGGCAGCAGGCTGTACACTCATATGCAAACCTCCGTCAGACACACCTGTATCGCCCCTGGCATTTTTGCGTTGTGTTGAGGATGCGGGGTTCCCGCCTGGCGTCCTGAATGCGGTGACCGGATCCGGTTCACGGATAGGCACCGCTATAGTCGAACATCCACTTGTGCGCAAGGTGGCATTCACAGGTTCCGGAAGTGTCGGCCAGGAGATCATGGCACGCGCGGCAAAGAACCTAAAGCGCGTTTCCCTGGAACTGGGCGGGCATAGTCCGTTCATTGTATTTTCGGATGCCGACTTCGAGCGTGCTGTAACGGATGGTGTTAAACGCTCCTTCCGCAACATGGGTCAGATTTGCAACGCGGTGAACCGTATCTTCGTTGAAGAATGTATCTATGAACGCTTTCTCGAAAGGTTCGTGGAGATCACAAAGACCTTAAAGATTGGTGATGGACTCAAAAATCCGGACGTTGATCTGGGCCCAATGTTGAATTACTATGGTATAGAAAAGACTATAGAGCATATTGAAGACGCGTGTTCAAAAGGTGCCCGAATGTTCTATGGCGGACATCCCCCCAAGGGATCTCAGTTTAAGAGCAAGAATTACTTTACGCCAACCGTGCTTGCGGACACCACATGTGAAATGAAGGTAATGACAGAGGAAACCTTCGGTCCTGTAGTCGGTATTGCCCCATTTAAAGATTTACAGGATGCCATCCGCCTTGCGAACAACACCGAGTTTGGCCTGGTTTCCTATGCATACACACGCAACTTATTTAACGCACATGCTCTGGCCCATGGTATTAGGAGCGGTACGGTTTGTATAAACAATGTTGTAGGTTCAACGCTTGAAGCACCATACTCAGGATGGAAAAGCAGCGGTCTGGGTCTTGAGTTGTCAAGGCACGCAATCGACGAGTACATACAGGTTAAGCATGTCCGGATCGAGGTGTAACATTGGGTGGCGAAAATTTTGGATTGCAAATTTTCTTGAGAATCGAGGTACAAAATGCGTCAAAAGGTTCTCATTTGTGCGCAGAGTTTTCAAAAACTAAACGGCGATCATAAAAAAATCCTTGAGGATGCAGGCCTTGAAATTGTGCCATCCGGCCTGGATCGGGCCCTTAAAGCCGAGGAGCTTGCTGAACGTATTGGTGGAATGTCTGCCGTCATTGTTGGCATGGATACAGTCAATGAAACTGTAATTAAGGCCGCCGATCGGCTTAAGGTAGTATCCATGAATGGTGTCGGTCTTGATCGTATAGACATTAAAGCAGCCACCAAAAGGGGTATTGTGGTTACCCACACACCAGGAACCAACATGGATTCTGTTGCCGACCATACAATGGCTCTTATCCTGTCCTGCGTGCGGCAAATTCCATACCATGACAGAGTGGTTCGTACCGGCGGATGGAAACGTTCTGTCGGACGTGAGTTAAGAGGCCAACAGATTGGTCTTATTGGTCTCGGATATATAGGCAAAGGTGTGGCTTTGCGCGCACTGGCCTTTGGCATGCGCGTTTTAGCCTTCGATCCATTTTTAGACACACAATTCTGCTCCAAACACGATATCCATGCATGTGACCTTGAAACCATACTGAGCGCAAGTGATATTCTCTCGCTTCACTGTCCTGTAACCCCTCAAACAGAGAAATTAATCAATGCCCGCACTATTGCTGCAATGAAGAGAGGAGCAATTCTTATAAATACATCACGCGGTGAACTAGTCGACCAGAACGATTTGGTACATGCCTTAAACTCCGGGCAGCTTGGCGGAGCAGGACTCGACGTGTTTGAGACCGAACCTCCAAAAAACAGCCCATTATGGGAGATGGATCAGGTAGTACTTACCCCGCACCTGGGAGGAAATACGAAGGAGGCTGCCTTGCGTACTGCATACCAGTCGGCATTCAATGTGGTAGCCATTCTTACAGGGGGTACAGCCCATCGCGTGGTTAATCAGGAGGTTTTACAGACAAATGAAAATTAAACAGTTAACTAGTGCACAAACAATCACTGCAATGATAACACCATTTAATCAGGATGGTACACTAGACATCAATACCACAAAACGGATTGCCCTGTGGCTGGTGGATAAGGGTGTGGATGGACTTTTCATTTGCGGTACGACAGGTGAAGGGTTGCTGCTTACCATGGATGAGCGCAGGCGGCTTACAGAAGCGGTTGTGTCTGCCGTGGGAAAACGTGTTAAGGTGCTGGTTCAGGCCGGTGGTTTAACAACAGCCGAAACCACTCTGATTGCCCAGCACACCCTCAAAGCGGGAGCAGATGGGGCGGCCTTACTGAGCCCATTCTTCTACAAAACCGACAGGACAGCCATGGTTAATCATTTTACAACGGTTGCGTCGGCGGTGCCCGATCTGCCCTTTTACCTTTATAACATTCCTTCAAACACTCACAACCCGATCACACCAGAGATCTTGCGAGAAGTGCTGGAGCGAACATCTAATGTAGTTGGAATTAAAGACAGCAGTAAGGATCTGGTATTGCTCCAAAAGTATCTCAAGCTGACGCCTGAAAGATTTACGGTGCTTGTTGGAAGTGATAGCGTTCTGCTGCCCGGACTGGCAACGGGAGCCGCCGGAGTCGTGTCGGCCGCAAGCACTGCCTTTCCTGAGGCGGTCATGCAAATCGTAAATGCATTTAACGCACAAAATCTTATAGATGCACGCAACGCCCAGAAGCGCTTGAATACCCTGCTTGAAATGCTTAAGATAGGACCAACACCGGCCGGGTACAAGATTGCTCTTAAAAGACGAGGTATTGAGACAGGTGGTGTACGTCCACCTCTTAGAAACCTGAGTTCCAAAGAATTGTCCAGCTTTGAGCAAGCCTGGAACGCAAATCCATGGATAACCGAATTTGGCACGTTATGAGTTATTTCGATTGTCGATTGTCGATTTATGAGCCTGCCGAAACAGGCTACTTTCCATGTCATTTCGAGCGAAGAAAGAAATCTTATGGCTGGAAATATCAATAATTGCAATAAGATTTCTTAAGGAGCTAAAGCTCTTTCGAAAGGACATTTTCTAAAATTTCGGACTAAATCAACAGGCTCACTTATCTCGATTGTGGCTTAATGTTCCTGAAAATATCTGTTTATTAGACACCGATTTTCACAAGGGTATTAAGCGTCATCTGCTATGGAGTCCAAATGATCTTCAAGGGTTTGTTGTCCAGCCATGGAACAAGTATCTCCTTGTTTAACTTTTCGACCTCCAATAGAACTGGAGTAGTGGCTCATTTTCGAATATTCACCGTGAATGTCTTCCCATCATATTCAATTTGCCCTGGCATATCAACAAAACATTTTGAGATCTTCTGAGAACTACAGTTTTCAAATCTTCTCAGGTCTTTTGCAAAGAGGTAATAGAGAGTATCAGCGATGAGAGTCCAGAGAAGATCAAAATGGATACGAATCATAATCGGTGAGGAAAGGGCGTTCAAGCTGGAAAATTTTACCAGGCCGGCAAGTTTGTTTTCAATATGCCACCTCTTTGCATAAGTAGCTAATATTTCTGTAGCTTTCATCTTCTCGTTGTTGCTGATTATAAAAGTGGGGTCAGCCCTCCCGTGATCTTTGACGATTAATTGCCTGAAGGCCTTTTCCCCCTTGATGAGCAAAACCTCGTTTTGATGCACGCTCACATTCATAGGCTTATTATAGGCTACTTTCGTATTGTTTTTGACATACCAGCTAAAATCTATATACGTCATATAGACTAGTTAAGCGTCATAATTTTGCTGAATATTGCGGGCCAAAGTATTCGATAATGCGCTGATATTGTTGAACTTTTATCTTAAACCAAACAAATAGATTGTGACGCTTAAATGACTGTGAAAATCGGTGTGAATTGGCCAAGATTCGTAGGCCTGCATCAGTACAAGAAAAGTACACACTTGGTACGCTTTTAGTATATATGAATCTAGGCTTTTCCTGATTTATCAAACCATAGTCCCCCCACATTCAGGCAAGCTTTAGAGGCCTCCATGCCTCAAGTATTTTCATTCTTGGTTGTGTCCGACGCGCAGGCATGGTGGTTTATAGCAATGTTTTTCATTCATTTGGCCCTGTTGAAATTGACACGCAGGTAACATTCTGCCATACTTTGGCACAATAAAAAAAGATCCTATTCTTTACTATTCGTGTAAAATGCATGTATGCAAAAGATTCGCAAGATAATCCATATTGACATGGATGCGTTTTATGCATCTGTTGAACAGCGGGACAGGCCCGAACTCAAGGGCAAGCCCGTTATTGTCGGAGGGGATCCCCATGAAAGAGGGGTGGTGGCAGCATGTTCGTATGAGGCAAGAAGATTCGGGATACACTCTGCCATGCCTTCTGCTAAGGCCCATAAACTCTGTCCGCAGGCCGTCTTTCTAAGACCGAGATTCGATGTCTACAAGGCGGTATCTACTGAGATCATGGAGATCTTTTATGAATATACCGACCTTGTGGAGCCTTTATCTTTAGACGAGGCCTTTCTGGATGTGACGAATAATAAAAAGGGCACCCCCTCTGCAACTATGATTGCCCAGGAGATACGAAAAAAGATCCATCAGAAGGTAGGGCTCAGCGCATCTGCAGGGGTCTCTTTCAACAAGTTCCTTGCAAAGGTTGCATCGGATTTTCATAAGCCAAACGGCACAACCGTGGTAACCCCTGATCAGGCCCAGGGATTCATTGACAGGCTGCCCATAAGAAAATTTCCCGGGGTCGGGAAGGTAACAGAGAAAAAGATGCTGGAAAGAGGGATAAAGACCGGTGCTGATCTGAAGAGAATAGATAAGGGTGAGTTGATAAGGCTTTTCGGCAAATCAGGGGGGTATTTCTATCACATTGCCCATGGAGAGGATAACAGGCCAGTGACTTCAGATAGGATAAGGAAGTCGATCGGCAAGGAGATAACGCTCAGTGAGGACATAGATGATAGAGATCAGATGATCGAGATACTTGAACGAATCGCCATAAAGGTCGAGACCCTGCTGAAAAGACGGAAGATAAAGGGCAGGACCATTACCCTGAAGATGAAATACTTTGATTTCCAGAGCATCACACGAAGCATAACCCTTAAGAAACGTATTGATAAGGCAACAATCATTATGAAACATGTAAGATTATTGCTCGATAACACCGGGGCAGGCACCAGGAAGGTCAGGTTATTGGGGATTTCCATTTCAAATTTTGCAGATGACGATAGTAAGGCAAAGGGGTATGAACAGCTGCTCTTGCCGATTTTTTGATCTTCTATCGCTATATAGAATTAAAATAGGACTCAACTCGGCCATTGACTTCGCGTCCTTCCATGGAATAATTTTTCACAAATTGAGAATAAATTTTCCATGGGTCACCTAAAAGATACTATTTTTAAGATAAGCCTTTTGCGTCGGCATGTTTAGTTTCCCAATTATTTTAATTGGTTACTTATAATTGATTGGCCTAAGATATTTTTTATGTTGATGGTATAATGTTTGCAGATATAGGTATGTGGAGGTATGTACAATACAAATTGTTTTGTTATGCATTGAGAGTTTTAGTAAGTTTGCGCTATGTAATCTGCATCATGAATCACAGTAAGAAGTGTGTTTTGTGCATGCCGCGTTTATTTTAGGGTTTTAGGATGAAAGACTTTGGCATAAAAGAAGAGAGGAGGTGATGGGATCGAGAAACAAGGTCTTTTGAAACGGTAATGTCAACAAAAAAACCAAAAAAGAGGAGGTATAAATGAAGAATTTATCAAAGTATTCTATATGGCCGGTATTGATTCTGGCCATAGGGCTGTTTGCCAGCGGGTGTGCAGAATCGCCTATGATAGAAGCAACAGATGGTACTGTGAGTAGCGGAATCGTAATCGAATGGGTCTGGCCAGGTGACAGCTACACGCTGAAGAGAGCCATATCACCACTACCAAGTGATACATGGACAGATGTATACACCGGAACAGACACCACATTTAACGACGCCACTGCCTTGACGGATACGATCTATTTCTACAAAGTCGTTGGGGATACCACAAGCTGGCCGAATGGTGGTTATTATGGTACTGTCCCGATCGATCCGGAAGGTGCGCTCTTGGAAAAGTTTAAACTCTGGGAGCGGGCTAACGGGTGCATCCATAACTATACCAACGTATTGCATCCGGATCCGGCATCTGAGCTTCCGATACATGATCCCATCACTGGTTCAACTGGAACCATGCTCCTGGACATGGCCTTGGTGGCGCAGGATTCATTGGATGCAGTCGCCGAATTCACGTACACAAATTACCTAGACACCTGCACGAACACCTACACCATGAGCGGCTACCAGTATGCACCGGTGGATGTCGCAAACTACGATGGTATTTTCAGAGGCTATGTCGATTGGGGAAACGGCTGGGCGGTCTATGAATGTGAGATAACAAACAAGGACACTACAGGCGGGCACTGGTATGCGGGCGATTCAAGTGGGGTAGAACTCTTTAACTATCCTGTGCAGGAAGAAGGAACTTGCGAAGAAGATTGTGATGCCTCCTGCTGCCCGTAACGGATGAAATGAGAATATTTATAGCTTCACTTTGATTTGAACTGAATAGAATAAATGATTGATAGCTCCCTGCTTGTGCAGGGAGCTATTTTTATATTGTCGAGGCAGACACTGTCGGATAATCGATATGGATTAAAAGGGCCGGAATCAATCTTTTCTATCAGGAGTGTAATTCGTCTTTCTGTGATCACTTGTTTTCGTTAAAAATATAGGCCCTGAAGCGGGTTGATTTCTTCGGTATGTCCTCCAGGTCGGTCTTGAAGGTCACACTGCCGTATATGGCCGCCTTACTGAATGTGCCCGGTGACAGAGTGAGCACAAGCGTCTTCGATTCTCCCGGTTTCAGGATAAACGGATCATTTGGCGAGATTGAAGAGAGTTTTTTCAGTTCCAAAGAAATATCAGTGATTGAAATTGGTGTCTTGCCGTTATTTTGCACGATAATATCGCGCTGATGGGTAGATTTCTGCTTGATTTTCCTGAAATCAATAAATCGTGGCAGCACCGAAAACTTGGCAATAACCTCAGCGTTGATTGTGAGTTTTGCTCGGTTTACCTGCGGATCATTGGTATCCAGAATAACCTCTTTTCTTACTTCGCCTTCATATTTTTTGGTAGATACTTCGATGGTTATTGTGCGGGATTCTCCCGGTTTTATTTCAGGCCCGCCCGGGGCCTTGGCCTTGACACCTCAACAGGGCCTGACTTTAACGCTTAATACCTTATCCCCTGTATTCTTGATGAGGAAATCATGCGCTATCTTCTCGCCTTGAGGGATCTTTCCGGCATCGAATACAGGGTTTTCAATAAATATCCTGGGATTGCCACAAGCAGATGACAGCAGCAGTGGACTGACAAAAAAGATGGCTGCTAAAAATGATCTGAGAATCCTTGCCTTCATGTGACCTCCGGATTTCACTAACATATATTTTATGGTTTTTTTATTTCGATTATAAAGAATAATTATAAAGGATATATTATTAGTATGCAATATTTATTTAAATTAAGAGTATGTAGAAACCCCGAAGAAGTCTTTATCTGCCGTGGTTTTTCTCTAAAATAAATCATATCATTTTACATTAGCAGCGTGGAGAAGAATCCCGGAAGGAGGCAGGTTATGTATATTAAGGATTACATGGATACCAAATGTTTATGGTTTCGTAAAAAGCTCCGCTATGCCGACACGTCGGCATTATAATTGAAACGAACTTGCATAATGTGTCATTTCGAACATCTCAATAACTTGTCATTTCGAACGAATGTGAGAAATCTTTCCGATGTAGCATGATGAAAATACAAGCAATCTCCCTGCGGTCGAAATGACATATTAGCTGAATCCGACTTTTTACGAATGCGTCACTCTTAGTATATGTATTATTTTTTGTGATGATGCAGTTCATAAAAATTTAATGCTAAAGGGAGTTAAAAAAAACAATACCCAACTGCACAATAATAGATTACAAATAGTAATATGTGCTTATGAAAAAGATTGGACTAAAAGATGATGGTCTCGTAAAAAGTAACTGGGCATGTCATTGCAAGGAGCTTAAGCGACGAAGCAATCTAATAATTTCAGGTGGTCATACAATACGAGATTGCTTCGCTAAAGCTCGCAATGACACGTTTCCAGATTTTTCTTGATTATAATTTCGGATATAGTATAATTCGAAACAAGAATTATTTTAGGAGGCGAATTGACAGATATGGATGAGACGATAGAGAAGATAAATCTCTTAAATCACAAGATCATGCGTAAGCTCCGCATGGACAACATGGGAAGATGGTCTAAGGATCTTTTGGATCTAAGTTATATTGAGCTTACTATCATAAGGCTCCTCTTTGAAAAACCCTTTATTATTATGAAAGAGGTAGGGAAGAGGGTAGCTGTACCTGGGAGTACCCTCACCAGTATTATAGACCGTTTAGAGAATGTGGGGATTGTGGAGAGAATGCCCAGTAAGAAGGATAGGCGAGCCATAGAGCTTAGGCTTACCCCCAAAGGAGAACATGTTCATTCGGAGCATGAGAGGGTCGACAGACTTATTACTAAAAAGATGCTAAAGCCTCTAAGCAAGGAAGAGGTCGAATCCCTAATGCGTCTTCTGGAGAAGATATTTGAAGGTTAATTTTCTTGATTGGCACAGTTCTTTTTTTTAGATATCCTTAATTTTACAATGTAAATTTTTAGGAGGAGGGGGAAATGAGGGAAAAGACAGAAAGTGTGACCATGGATGATTTACTAGAGGTTGCATCCAAGACCAAAGAGGTAGGTGATGAGTATAAAACCCACTCCTATTCTCTTATGGCACATCTCTTTGGGGTGATGGCTGAAGAGGTGATAAATGTATTTGGTGATAAAGGAAAGGAGACGCTTGAAGGGGCTGTTAGGCGTTTCGGTGAGGAAAGGGGAAAAAAGGTTGCTCGGCTTGTGAAATCTTTGGGAGGCGAGCTTACACTTAACAATTTCTTTATCTATGGAGACCTCAGTTCGGATGCACTTACCTATGTGCCAGAGCTTGATGAGGAGGGATTTCATATCAAGATATCATCTTGTCCCTTTAAGGATGGCTGGATCAGCACAGGCACGGAAGAATATGGGAGGCTATATTGTGAGCATATAGATAAGGCAACTCTTAGGGGTTATAATCCTAGTCTTATCTTGGATGTGTCTCGATTGATGCTTAAAGGCGATGATATCTGCGAATTGATTTATAAAAACAAATAGGAGGAAGAGATGCCAAGGGCTGAGGGATATGTTGACATGGTAGTGGAGACAGACCTTTTAGTGGTAGGTAGTGAGGGTGCCGGGGCTCAGGTAGCCATTGAAGCAGCAAACCGGGGGGTTAGGCCCTTGGTGATTACAAAGGGTGCAATAGGCAGGACTGGTGCTAGCCAGTGTGCAGGGGCTGATTTCAATGTGGACGGGATATCGGCCAAAGATCTGGGCTTTTCCGGGGATGATCGAGATAGCGATGAGAAATTTTTTTCTGACATTATTCATGAAGGTCTCTTTCTTAATAATCAAAAGATGGTAGAGAAGTATGTGGAGTATGCCCCTAAAAGCACCAAGAATCTCTTAGATTGGGGGATGAGAGTCTATTATTATGCGTCTGTTCATAGTGAGGAGATGGCTAGGGGCCTCACCAGTTCCGGCAAGCGCTGGGTTAACGCCTTAAGAAAGAAGTTTAAGTCAATGAAGCTCCCCATTATAGAGGATGCAATGGTGGTAGATCTTCTGGTCTCGAGCGGGAGGATTGCCGGTGCAGTGGCCTTGAATTTTAGATCCGGTGAGATTATTCTAATCAAGGCCAAGGCAGTGGTGCTTGCTACCGGAGGGTTTCAAATGGCCTATCCCTTTAATTCTGCTACCTACGATCTTACAGGGGATGGGCAGGCAATGGCAGCCCGTGTAGGTGTCCCCCTTATCGGCATGGAGATGGTTCAATTTATCCCAACTACCATTTTATGGCCTCCTATAGAGAGTGGAAGTATCATTACCTATATCTTCACCGAGTTAGATAACCGAGTCAGGCTTTTAAATTACCCGGGGGACCGTTTCATGAGTCGATATGATCCCAAGATGTTGGAAAAGAGCACGAAAGAGATCGTCTCGATAGCCTCTGAGCTCGAGGTTATGGCAGGTCGTGGTTCTCCTCACGGCGGTGTCTATTTCTCTATGAAGTATTTGGGGGAGGAGGAACTGGAGAAGATAAAAAATGGGGTTATAGGCTTAACCAAGAGTTTAGGAGAGACTCGCTATGAGTTTAAGACCCTTTTGCCTCGACTTATAGAATTTATGAAGAAAGAGGATATCGAGGTCTCCAATGCCTGCCATTTTATGGTTGGCGGGATAAAGGTCAATGAACTCACTGAGACCCAAATCCCTGGACTTTATGCTGCAGGGGAGTGTTCAGGCGGGTTGTGGGGCGCGAATCGTGTGGCCGCTGCCTGTACACAGGCAGGAGTCCAGGGACTCATCGCAGGTGAGGTTTCCCCTGGGTTTATAAAGAGAGTAGACCAGGAAGAGATAGACCCTTTGGATGTGAAGAGGATTGTAGAGAGGATAGAGCGTCCCTTTAAAATGGATAAGGGGGTGAAGGTCGAGGAATTACGGAGGCATATCCACGATATCTCAGGTAAAAGATTGGGCGTTATCAGGGATGGCAAAGGGATTAAGGAGGCCATAGATATGCTCAAGGAGGCGATGGAGGAAATCCCTGGGCTCTATGTGTCCGACAAAAGATCCAGGAAGCTTAACCGAGAGTGGATCAGCTGTTTGGAATTGGATAATATGCTTACCTGCCTTTATACTACTGCTATAGCCTCATCAGCGAGGAAGGAGAGCCGGGGTGCCTTTTATCGCTCTGATTTTGTTCTTACCAACCATGACAATTTTTTGAAGAATACAATAGTAAGGGTAAAACAAGGCAAGTTTGAGGTAGGGTTTGAGCCGATAGTAACCACAACCTTATCCCTTCCCAAGGGGAAGATGACCTTTGAGGAGGCAGTAGGGGTAGCTACTGCGTCGTTGGTCAGAGAAGATGCCAAGAGAGGAGCTTAAGGTGGAGGAAAAGAAGATAAAGGTTGAGTGCTTCCGCTATTGCCCTGAGACCGATGATGCACCATATTATGTTACCTATGAGGTTCCCCTGGCAGGGAGGATGAGTGTTCTCGATTGTCTTAATTATATTAGAGAGAATCTAGACCCAGGGCTGACCTATTTTATAAACTGTAAGAAAGGGTTCTGCGCCCGGTGTGCCCTTGAGGTAGACGGGAAGAAGGTCTTAGGTTGTACCTGCGAGGTAAAAGGGGATATTAAAGTGAAACCAATAAAGGAGGAAAAGGTAATAAAGGACCTCTGGTGTAAAAACATATGAGTCTGAGTGTAATAAAAGAGGCGCTAGAGACTAAGGCTTTAGCCCTTCTAAAGAAGAATGTAGTTCCTGCCCTAGGTTGTACCGAGCCTGCTGCGGTGGCCTTGGCCTGTGCAAAGGCAAGGGAGAGCTTAGGAGAGGAGGCAGTGGAGAGGCTTAAAGTCACGCTGGACAGAAACCTGATGAGAAATGCGCTAGGGGTGATTATACCAGGTACAAGCGAAAGGGGGGTAGGGGTTGCGGCAGCGTTAGGGGCATTGGCAGGCAGTTCAGATAAAGGGCTTATGGTTTTTGAGGGGGTAAAGGCTTCGGATATAAGAAAGGCAAAAGAATTTGTGGGTAGTAGAAGGATTGAGATTGCACTCAAAGATGATGCTCAGGGTATTTATGTCTTGGCAGAGCTTTTCTCCAAAAGGGGGAAGGCAAGTGCTCTGATAGAGGGTTCCCATAATCATATTGTAAGGGCAGAGGCAAATGACAAGATACTCTATGAGGACAAGGAAGAAACGCTTACTAATGGGAAGGATCTCGATGTTCTATATGGTTTGGATTTGGAGGATTTAGTTAATATTGTTAAGATGTTACCTTACGAGGAAATCTCCTTTTTGAAAACTGGCCAGGATATGAATCGTCGGGCAGCTGGGGAGGGGTTAAGAGAAAGAGCGGGCCTGGGATATGGGGTAGCCCTTGAGGATCTTATGATTGAAGGGTTAATAGCTGAGGATGTTATAAATAGAGGTAAGATAGAAGCAGCAGCTGCATGTGATGCGCGTATGGCAGGGCTTATGGTGCCAATGATGTCGAGTTTTGGGAGCGGAAACCAGGCAATTGTGATAAGTACGGTCCTAGGTAATATAGCAAGCAAAGAGGGGATATCACATGAGGATTTAACTCGATCCCTCGCCCTTTCCCATTTAGTTGGAGGTTTGATAAAATGTTATACAGGGCTGTTAGGCCCTTATTGTGGAGCTGCTCTTACAGCAGCAGGTGCCGCAGCTATTGGAGGCGTCTTTCTCTTGGGAGGAGATCTTGATAGGATGGATAGCGCCTTTCGGTTCACTATAGCAGGAATGGGAGGCATCTTTTGTGATGGCGCTAAGGAATCGTGTGCCATGAAGGTAGCCATAGGGACAGCTGTAGCGATAGAGAATGTCTACCTCTCACTTAGAGGCAATATTGCACCAAAAGATATGGGCATAGTGGGGGGAGATTTTAAGGAAACTATAGAGAACTTAAGGTTATTGGTTAGGTCTACTGGCGAAGAGACCATTTTGAAAATACTTAGGGGTGAGGGTCTATATGTTTAATGGAGGGGGTTATGAATAATCAAGAAAAGACAAGTTTTTGGAAAAAGATGGCCGTGATAGGGCCAGCTGCAATATTGGTTTCTTCTTCTATGGGTCCTGGCACTATCGCTTCTTGTATTATGGGTGGTTCTCATCTTGGCTATAAGATACTCTGGATGGTGGCAGCAAGCAAATCATGGGTAATTATACCAATTCCCTGGTTTTTAACCTCTTCCTCTTTATTGCACTTATCTTAAACTGCATAGGTGGTGTGGCTGCCTTCATAAAGTAATTGTAAGGATAGTTTTTGTTTAATAATCTTTTGGGAGGAGTAAGATGGATAATAAGACAACTGACCTAAAGAGAGAGGTAACCCTTATTATGATTCTTTGTATGGGGGTTGGGACCATCATTGGTGGGGATTACCTCATAGTTGCCCCCTTTATAATAGAGGCATCGGGGCCCAGTACATTTCTTGCCTATCTCTGTGCATGGATTGTGGTGATCCTAATAGGCCTCTGTTACGGGGAGCTTCTGGCGAGTATGCCCAAGGTTGGGGGCGAGTATATCTATGTGTCTCGTGCCTTTAATAGGTTTATCGGCTGGGTATTTGCCAGTGTGGCATGGCTCTGCTGGATGATGGTTATAGGGGTAAGCGGTATTGTTATCGGGGACTATATGTACAGCTTTTTCCCCTCCCTGGCTATTCCAAGGTGGGTATGGGGGGTAGCTAGTGTCCTTCTTATTGGCTATGTAAACTATTGTGGTATAAAATTATCTGGCATTATCGAGGTAATTCTTACTATCTCTATGACCTTGGCGCTCATTGCCTTTGCAGTGGGAGGCTTTGTAGGTGCAAATCCAGCTAACCTTACCCCCTTCTTTGTAAAGGGAATGCCAGGCTTTTTTGGCGCCACAGCCTTTGCGGTACTTTTCTATCTGGGTTTTCAAATGGCTGTTCAGGTGGCAGAGGAGCTTAAGATGCCCACAAAAGAGATGGGGAAGTTGATAATCTATATCGTGGTTATTGTAGGGAGCGTATTGGTTGTAACCACTTTATCTGCTGTGCTATGTGCTCCTTATGCAGATATTGTAGCTCTGACAAAGGAAGAGTTGCCTGTCTCTCAGATAATTATACCTTATGTGGGAAAGGGAGGTTTTACTGTTATTACCCTCTTTGCTGGGCTCTTTGGGGCGTTGACCACTATGCTGGGTGCCTATATCGTTACCCCTAGACTTGCCCTGGCCTTTGCTCGAGATGGGATCTTACCCAAGGTCTTTGGCAAGATACACCATAAGTACGGCGTGCCTCATTACGGGATATTCTTGGCAGGGGCTATTGGTCTTGCTGGGGTTTTTATAAGGGAATTGATTGACTGGGTTCAAGTAATAGTACTCATTGCACTTTTTGGAGCAGCCTTAGTATCCTTGACTTTACTTGTGCTCAGGAAGAAGGAACCAACCATGGAGAGGCCTTTTAGAACCCCTTGGGTTCCATACCTTCCAATCTTGGTAATAGTAGTTTCCATCATCCTCTTTTTTGCCATGATCACAATGATCAAGCCATCCGCTTATATCCTACCTGTTGCATGGCTTATAGCATCTATCCTTGTCTACTTCTACCGGGAGAGGATAGGAGCTTTTAAAAAAAGGCAGGAGGCACAGTGAAGGCTGCAAAGATTCTGATAGAATGTCTAAAAGATATGGGTGTCCAATATATCTTTTCCATTCCTGGCGGGCATATTGAGACAATCTTTGATACTCTATATGAGAATAAGGCAATCAAGTTGATATCCGTAAGACATGAGCAGGCAGCAGCCCATATGGCCGATGGTTATGCACGGGCTACTGGAAGGCTTGGGATATGTCTTGGCACAGCAGGGCCTGGCGCCACCAACCTAATAACAGGCGTTACTGAAGCCTGGGTTAGTTCCTCCCCCCTCCTCGTCCTTACTGGGAATATCAGGACTAAGGATTTTGGTAAAGGGGATCTGCAAGAACTTGATACCCTTCCTCTCTTTGCCTCTATTACGAAAAAGAGCGTAAGGGTAAGTCATCCTGAGAGGATGGCAGGTATTATAAGAGATGCTATAAGGATTGCGACCACGGGAAGGAAAGGTCCTGTACATTGCGAAATCCCTAGGGATATCCTGGAAGGAGAAGCTGATTTTGATGGATTTACTCTTCCCTCTTTTGATCCTCCTACTGGAAATCCTCGTGCTATTGAGGAAGTCGCTCGGATGCTTACCCTTGCCAAAAACCCCCTGATCTATGTGGGTGGGGGTGTTAAATGGTCAAAGGCTGGAGAAGATGTACTTAGGCTTGCTCGCCTTTTGGGCTGTCCCGTTGTTACAAGCTTTATGGGGAAGGGGGCAGTACCAGAAGATAACCCACTGGTTTTAGGGCTTGCCCTAAGAAAATTCCTTATGCTTCCTCAGGATGTAAATGATCTGATGCTGGCAATAGGATGTCGTTTTTCAGGCCCCTCCACTATGAAGTGGAGCATAAAGTTCCCTCCTGATATTATCCATATTGATATAGATCCTAGAGAGATAGGCAAGAATTACCCAGTAAGGATAGGGATTATAGGTGATGCAAAAGAGATCCTCTTGTCCTTAATTGAAGAGGTGAAGAGAATGGTATCTCCTGAGGAGAGAGAGGCTAGGATAGGGAAAATTGATGCTATGAGAAAAAACCTTTGGGGTTTAGGCGGTGAGAGCGGGGAGGTTCCAGCCCCTCAAAGATTGATAGAGGAGATAAGGCGCTTCCTTAAAGATGATGCCATTGTAGTAACCGATGCCGGTAAACACCAGGCATGGTGTCTCCAATATTTCATGACAAAAAAAGGAGGAGATTTCTTGACCCCCCTAGGTTTTGGCACTATGGGTTTTGGCTTCCCAGCGGCCTTGGGGGTAAAATTAGCCCATCCAGAGAAAGAGGTTCTCTGTATAACAGGAGATGGTGGTTTTGCCATGATGGGCCAAGAGATGGAAACCGCGAAGAGATATGGGATAAATGTAGTAGTGGCAATCTTAAACAATAGGGGTACTGGTGCGATAAGGCAGAGCCAGATGTCCCGCTTCTCTGGGAGGTACATAGGGGTGGACTATGAAGATATCAATTTTGTTAAGGTGGCCCAGGGTTTTGGTATCTATGGAGAAAGAATAGAGAATATTGGAGAGATCTATGATGCCTTGGACAGGGCCTTTGCAGCAGGTTTGCCTGCTATACTTGATATAGTCTTTGATGACAGGGATGAAATTGCCCCGATCTAAAAGGAGGAGGATATGGGAAAGGATAGGGAGAGAATATACTACATAAATTTTCCACCCATCCTGGGTGAGGAGGAAAAAAGGGAGGTCATGGAGGTCCTTGATTCAAAGATACTTGTTAGGACCTATGGTATCAAGGCCTTTAAGCTAGAGGAAGAGCTCAGTAATTATTTTAATGTAGGGCATGTTATAACCTGCAACTCAGGTACTAGCGCCTTACATTTGGCTCTAGCAGCCCTTGATATTGGGCCAGGCGATGAGGTAATAGTTCCACCTATTGGTTTTATCACAAGCTCGACCTCTGTGCTTTACCAGAATGCAATTCCCATCTTTGCTGATGTGGATGAGTATGGGATGTTAGATCCAGAGGATATAAGGACAAAGATCTCAGACAAGACAAGGGCTATCATTGTAGTACATCTCATGGGGCATGCTGCCCAGATGGATGCCATAATGGAGATAGCAAAAGAGCACAGCATCTATCTCATCGAGGATGCAGCCCAGGCGATTGGCGCTAGGTATAAGGGAAGACTCTTAGGTACGTTAGGGGATGTAGGTTGCTTTAGTCTGCATCAGAGTAAGGTAATAACAAGCGGTGAAGGGGGCTTTGTTATTACTGATAATGATAGACTAGCAGAGAAGATCTATTCCATATCTAACTTCGGGCGGCCTTATGGAATACCTCATGCCTACAGTTATGTATACATGGGTTATAATTATCGTATCCCAGAGATCTCGGCAGCCATAGCACTTGCCCAGATGAGGAGCATTGATAAATTTATAGCAGGGCGGAAGAGGAATGCAGCCTATCTTACCAAAAAGCTCTCTGGTATCGAGGATAAAGGAATAAGATTTTTAAAGGCTCCACCTTGGAGTGATAGTGTCTGGTGGACCTATATCCTTACCCTGGAAGCTGAGCTTAAGGTAGGCATCCAGGAATTCATCTCTCTCTTGTTTAAAAAGGGGGTAGGGGCTATGGCCTTTGACAAGCCTGATAACCTCCAGGAATTCTATCTCGAGAAGAAGATCTACCCCCATTCTCTATGCCCGTTTTCCTGTCCTTATTACGGTAGGGATCTAGACTATAGTACGATGTGTCCAAAGGCAGAAAAGCTTTTGAAGAGCAGAGTTGGCATACCAGGCTGTGAGCCTCACCTTAATAAGGAAGACTTAGATTATATAGCCTCAGCTATTAAGGATGTTATAAGTAAGGCTTGAGGATAAGTTTTTATTAGTTGTTAATATTAAGAGTAAGTAGATAAAGCAATGGTACTCTATAAATTGGAAATAGTAGAGGGCCTTAAGGACGTAAGAATTAATTTTAACAAAGAGGAGGAAGGTTAACAATGGAAGAAAAGTACGCAAAACACATTCCACGTTTAAAGTTTATGTATTGGGTAACTATTTTTGCAGTCGGGGTTATGGGGGTCTTTTACCTCTTTTTTGAATCAATAGTTATGGGTTCCCTTAAGTGGACTTACCGGGACCCCATAATGGTAAACATCTATGGGGCGATTCAGGTTGCCATGGGTGTTTTATCAGTCTTTGGCTTGAAAAAACCACTGCGTTATATCCCGGTTCTAATGATTCAGTTGATATATAAGATCCTGGCATCTATAGCGATAATTCCCAGATTGATAACCTCTTCTGATGCACCAAGATCAGGCTGGGTTTTTATCGTCATTTACTTGTTTATTATCATCGCAGACTTGTGGGCCATACCCTGGAAATATGTCTTTGGACCCGAAAAAGAATAAGATCAAGCGATATTAGAATAAATAAAAGAAGGGGAGGCTATTATGACCAGTAGCACAGCTAAGGGAAGATTACCTGTCAAAACAAAGTTAGGTTATGGGGTTGCTGATGTTGGAGTTCAGATACTCCTAACAGGAACCGGGCTTTACCTCTTAAATTTTCTTACAGATGTAGCCTTGCTAGGTGCGGCGCTAGCAGGGACTGCCATATTTATTTCTAAGTTCTGGGACGCAATTAGCGATCCATTAATGGGAATTATCTCTGACCGCACCAAGAGCAGGTGGGGAAGGAGGCTACCCTACCTGCTGTTTGGCGCCTTTCCATTCGGATTTTCATTCTTTTTGGTCTTTATCAACCCTCATATAACAAATCAAACACTCCTGTTCTTATATGCCATAGTGACATATATATTCCTATGCACTGCATATACAGTAGTTACCATTCCTTACCTCTCGATCTTACCTGAGCTTACAAAGGACTTTAATGAAAAGACCAGCATAGTAGGATACAAATCAATATTTACTATTTTAGGGGCCTTGATTGCAGGGGGAGCTCTCATGCCTGTGGTTGCCACCTTTAAAGATAAGTCCACCGGTTATATGGCAATGGGTGCGATATTTGGTGTAGTAGCGGCGCTTGTCACGCTAGTCCCTTTTTTTACATTGAAGAAACTACCTATGTTTGAAACCGAAGCGGAGCATTTTTCTATTAAAGATACCTTAAAGTTGTGTTTTAAAAACAAACCATTTCTAAATATCCTAGCATCATACTTACTGGTAATGTTTGCCGTAAGCATACTCATGTCTATGCTGATTTACTATATTATATACTGGCTTGAAATGCCGGCTACCTATATGGCGCCGGTTTTTTTGATACTCATGATTACTGCAGCCATATTTTTGCCCCTATGGGTGAAAATGGGAGAAAAGATCGGGAAAAAGGCCGCCTATATTTTAGGGATGTCATTTTTAATAGTGGGAATGATGATTACATTCTTTGTACCCCAAGATAAGATCTACTGGTTGTATGCTGCCGTGTTTATTGTAGGCATCGGGTTTTCGACAAACTATGTATTCCCCCACACAATCCTTCCAGACACGATCGAATACGATGAATTCCTTACGGGCAAAAGGCGAGAGGGGATATATTATGGGATGTTTCAGTTTATACAGAAGTTTGGCTTTGCCCTTGGGGTGTTTGTCTCAGGGTGGGGGATTAAGATAGCAGGATATGTCCCGAATGTCCCCCAGTCCCCTAAGACCCTCTTCGGTATAAGACTACTCTTTGGCCCGATAAGCGCTTTCTTAGTGCTGGCAAGCCTTATTGTTCTCTTATTCTACCCTATTAATGCAGAGAAATACGAAGAGATCCTCTCTGGGATAGAAAAGAGGAAAAAGAGCAATAATACTACTTCTTGAGTTCAGCTTCTGCTTTTTTGATACTTGCTCCATCATGGACAACTGCTTTTATTGCCCTTATCATTGCGGGAGGGTTTTCATATTCCCATACATTTCTTCCCACCATAACACCAGCTGATCCTACCCTAACAACTTCTTTTGCTAGCTCTAAAAATTCTTTTGGTGTTTTTGTCTTTTCTCCTCCTGCCATTACTACGGGAACTGGGCAGGATTCTACCACCTCTTGGAAGCTTTTGGCACTCCCAGTATAATAGGTCTTAACTACATCTGCGCCCAATTCTGCCCCTACTCTTGCGGCATGTTTAACATAGGTTACATTTGTTGGGTTATCAGTCCCATCAGGATATATCATGACCAACAAAGGAATGCCCCATTTGTCGCATTCTGTGGAAACTTTGCCAAAGTCTTTTAGCATTCCAGAGTCATATTGTGTCCCTAGCAGTGTCCTGATAGCTATTCCGCTAGCACCTAGTCTTACAGCATTTTCAACATCGTCAATCAAGGTGGTCTTGTCCCAGATTGGTCCTAATAATGTAGTGACGGTGAGTTTCAAGATAAAAGGGACGCCTGCCTCAATGATATATGGATATGCTGCCTTTAGATTGCCCTTGTGCAGCATGATTGCATCTGGCTTACCTTTAACTACTTTCTTTATTGTGTCTACTGGATCTACCAATCCTTTAACAGGCCCCATTATAGGGGCATGATCCATAGCTAAAACTACCATCTTTTTAGATTTTTGGTTTATAATGCTTCCCAACCTGATCCTTTTTCCAATTTCAGACATCTTTATTCCTCCTTTAATTTTTTGTAAGCTTTGAAAAGGTATCCTTAAGCAAAGGATATAACTGCATATAGATATTAAAGAGCTTATCATATCTTTTATGGTTTTCCATGTTTGGCTCAATTATCTTTTCAATATGAACCATCTTATTGCTTGCCTCTCTCTGGTCTTTGAATGTATTTATCCCCATCCCAGCCAACATAGCACCACCCAATGCTCCGACTTCCAGTTCCTTGAGTTTTAAGAACCTTCTTCCAAGCACGTCGGCCTTGATTTGATTCCAGATGTCGCTCTTCCCACCGCCACCGGCTACCCTTATCTCCTCGGCATATATCCCGCTGGCCTTCTCAGCTATTTCCAGGATATGCCTTATTGAATAGGCAACACCTTCCATGATTGCTCTTATAAAATGAGCCCTGGTGTGTCTCTCCGTGATCCCAATAAACAAGCCTTTGGCATCTGGGTCCCAGATAGGAGCCCTTTCACCTTTTATGTATGGTAAAAATATCAAGTTATCTGAGCCAGGTGGGATAGATTCCGCCTCTATATCTAGGAGCATGTATGATGAGAAACCAGATAGTTGATCCGCCATGTGTATTTCTATTTGCCCGAAGGTATCCCTGAACCACTTAAGTGAATATCCACCAGCTGATGTACCCCCACCTATAAAGAAAAGATCAAATATCGGCCCAACCATAAGCCCTTCTTCAAATGCAAAATCCTTTGACATAAGGCCGGTATTTTCTGCCGTACCACTAAGATCGTTTGCCCTGCCATGCTCCACCATGCCAGAGCCAATACAACAGCAGGTACCGTCCATCCATCCGGTCACAACCGGCGTATCAGGACAAAGGCCCGTAATCTCTGAAATCTCTTTTGTTATTTTACCCATGATCTCAAAAGAGTTACGGACTTCAGGAACGATGTGTATTGGTATACCTAAGAGATCGAAATACTCTTCGTGATACTTATTATCCATGATGTTAACCAGACTAGCTGCGCTCAGACTATCAGTGGCAAAACTGCCGGTCAATTTGAAATTGATAAAATCCTTTGGTTGAAGGACTTTATCAGTCTTCTCAAGTATTTCGGGCTCATTCTCTTTGATCCATAAAAGCCTACAAATACTAAATGATGAATCCATACGGAGAGGAATGCCGGTAAACTCAAATCTTTTTTCTTCGCTTAAGTTTTGCATTATCCACTCAGCCTGTTTTGTAGCCCTCCTGTCTTGGAAGGTAATCGCCCTTCTTAAAACATTTCCAGAGCTATCCAAGAAGACATGGCCATAACATGGGCCGCCCGTCCCGATCCCTTTAATATCTTTAGGATCTATTCTAGATGCATCCAATACCTCTTTTAGAGTCTCTACCACAGCATTCCACCAATCCTCAGTATCTTGCTCCACATAAGATGGATAAGGGGTATAAAGGGGGTATTCTTTAGAGGCAAGGGCAACCCTATTACCATTTGCATCAAAGATGCCGGTCTTGCATGCTGTTGTACCTAAATCGATTCCCAGGAGATAATCAGCCATTATGATCTCCTTTCTTATATTATTACTACCTTTTTTAACCCTTCTTTATTGATGGATATGTCAATAGCTTCCTTAACTTTGTCCAAGGAATAGTACCTATGAGTGATAAGTTTTTTCGCATCTATTCTCCCTGTAGATATAAGCTTTAGCGATTTGTGGAATATGTCTGGACCGAAAGATTGGGCACCTACCAGGGTTAGCTCCATATAGTGAAGTAAATCAGTTCCTATCTCTATGGTTGATCCACCTGGACACCCTCCAAAGAAGGTTACTGTCCCGCCACCTCGTACCAGTTGAAGTGCCTGTTGGTAAGTCTTAGTATTTCCAATAGCTTCAATAACAACATCGGAACCCCTACCTTGCGTTAGCTCCCTGATGCACTCTCCAGGGTCATCAGTCCCGGCATCTATCACATCATCAGCTCCAAACTCCTTGGCATCCCTCAACCTTTTTTTATCTAGGTCTATCATGATGACTCTGCCTGCTCCTGCAACCTTGGCAAGTTGTAGAAGCATTAAGCCAATCGGGCCTGCTCCAAGTATGGTAACATCTTCCCCCATACGAATATTAGATTTGGCTATACCAGTGAAACAACATGCTACAGGCTCAGTAAGTGCGGCTTCCTCAAAGGGTAAATCAGGTGGCATCTTAGCTACCCTGGATGCAGCGTTTTCTCCTGGTACCTTGATATATTCAGTAAACCCCCCGGGCGTTATCCAGGAAAAAGGCGCCTTTTCGCAAAAACGATAGTTTCCAATCCGGCAGGCATAGCAATTTCCGCAGGGCACATAGGGCGAGACTGCAACCCTATCGCCCTCGGATACCCCTTCCACATTCTTTCCAACCTTTGCCACTTCTCCTGCTATTTCGTGCCCCAATACGAAAGGTAGCCCATGAAGGTCAATCAAAAAGTGACGTCCCCTTTCTGCCACCTTTACATCCGTAGCACATAGCGCGCACGCTCTAACCTTTACCAGAAAATCGTTATCTCCTATTTGGGGTTCATCGATGTCTATTACCCTTATGTCGTTTGGTATTGAAAAAAGGGCGGCTGCTTTCATTGTTATCTCCTTTACTAAGAGTCAAAAATTTTTATCTGCTTTTTATATAATTGCATATAAAATATTTCTATATGAGAAATATACCATATTCGAAATTGTTGTCAAGAAAATAATCTGCTGGGGTTACAGAATGTATAGAACTTTTACTTAACAACAGGTCAAGAAAATGCTTAAATTACTATACACCACTAGAAGCTGTAACAAAAGAGTGTTACACTTAATGGTTGAATACATGTTATGGAAAAGATTGGACTAAAAGATGGGTGAAAAGCAGACTTAGTCACATGTAGTTCGTTTAAAGAATGTGGAGATAATGATTTGTATGAAAACAGGGACAAAGGTACAAAGGCACAAAGGGTTTAGGATTAAAGGGGTAAGGTTATAAGAAAATAATTTTACGAGAACATTTTCATCCTTTTCGTTTGCTCCGCCTTTGGTGGACGGAGCGGATGTCAGGCATGGGGGTTTGTATGACAAATCTAATCATTGGCTTAACCATGCTGTTTTCCTTTTCCAATGTATTGTCTGATAATGATCCATATATGGCTCAAAGGCAGCAGATGGTAGCCACTCAGATTGAAAGACGAGAGGTGGGCGACAAGGCCACGCTAAATGCCATGCGCTCGGTCAAGCGCCATTTATTTGTACGGGAAGGCCTGATCAGACATGCCTATGATGACAGGCCTCTGCCGATCGGTTATGGGCAGACAATATCTCAGCCTTATATTGTTGCCTATATGACAGAGTTAATTCATCCCAAACCACACCACAGGGTCCTTGAGATAGGTTCGGGTTCGGGTTATCAGGCAGCTGTCTTGGCTGGGATTGTTGAAAAGGTGTATACAATTGAGATTATCCCTCAGCTTGGTAATTCCGCAAAGAATAGGCTTAAAAAACTGGGCTGCACCAATGTGGAAGTAAAGGTTGCAGACGGATATTTTGGCTGGAAAGAACACGCCCCATTCGATGCAATAATTGTTACTGCTGCCAGTGAGTACATCCCTCCGCCTCTGATAGAACAATTAAAGGATGGAGGAAGGATGGTGATTCCGGTTGGTTCTCCCTTTATGGTTCAAATGTTAATGCTGGTGGAAAAGAAGGGAGGTGAAATTACCACCACAGGTCTTATGCCTGTCAGGTTTGTCCCCTTCAGGAGAAGTAATTGATTCCCATGACCTTCATTAACAAACGAATCCTGCTTGCAATAGGATTTGTCTCTGCAGCAATTATCGCATTTCAATTGGCGCTTATGCAGATACTCTCTATAGTGCAATGGTATCATTTTGCGTACATGGTCATTTCCGTAGCTTTATTGGGGTTTGGTGCAGCAGGGACTGTTTTATCTATCTTCAGAAGATGGCTATTAGAAAGGTTTGAGCTGGCTCTGCCCCTTTTGATGATTTTCTCCGGAATTACCATGGCCGTTGCCACCGGGCTTTCACAATCATCCTGCATTAGATTCGATTCGTATCTATTGTTTGCAGACCTTTCACATACATGGCGGCTTGCATTGACCTATCTTATATTTTTTATCCCATTCTTTTTCGGGGCCCTGGCAATTGGATTGGTCTTTGTAAGGCATGTCCATCATATCGGCAGGTTATATTTTGCGAATCTAATAGGCTCAGGCGCGGGCGGGGTTGTGGCAATCTGTCTGGCCTGGATCTTCTTGCCTCAAGAACTCCCTGCAATCATTGCTGTGCTCCCGATTATTTCCGGGATAATCGTTGTTCCAAAAAAATCAAGGCATCTCATACTATTGGCCGCCTCTCTTGCTGTAATAATTATCACATTCATTATTATTCATCCTCCTTGTTTAGTGCTGTCTGAATTTAAGGGTTTAAGCAGGGCACTGAATCTGCCAGAGGCAAAGATCACCCTTGAGAAGAGTAGCCCGTATGGTCTTATACAGGTAGTAGGTTCTCCTGCCCTGAGATATGCGCCTGGCTTGAGTTTAACGTATGAAGAAAGAGTTCCTATAACAAAAGCGGTGTTTAACAATGGTGACCGGGTCGGCCCTGTCATTTCGCGGAAGCAGGCAGATATTCAGCCTGTTATGGATTATACAACGAGAGCCCTTGCTTATTCCATGGCAAGGCGCGACAGGGTCTTGGTGCTGGATGCAGGTACGGGAACAGATGTTTTACACGCAATAACCAGGGGGGCAAAGGAGATTGCTTATGTTGAGCCGAATTCTGCCCTGCTTGGAGTGCTGAAAGGAGGACATCTTAAAGAGGTCGGTTCATTATTTGATAACTCAAGGGTATCCATACATAATACCAACTCACGTACATATTTATTAACCGATACCTCTCAATATGATCTGATTATACTGCCGATGGTAGGCGCCTTTGGCGGGACTTGCGGTTTATACGCGCTTTCTGAGCAATATCTCTTTACCACAGAGGCGTTCAGGCAGATGTGGCTCAAGCTTACGCCGGATGGGGTGATAAGCATCACCTGCTGGATGGATTATCCTCTCCGTAATCCACTTAAAATCCTTTCAAGTATTTGCGAGGTATTGGAAGGGCAGGGGATAGAAAACCCAGCAGACTTCATTGCCGCTGTGAGGAGTTGGGGAACTATTAGCGTAGCTGTAAAAAGATCCCCCTTAAGCGCTTATGAGACAGGGCATATCCGTTCATTCTGCACCAGCATGCTCTTTGATCCGCTTATCCTTCCTGATATAAGAGAGGCCGAGAGGGCACAATTCAATGTGTTGGCTGATAATCACCTTTTCAGGTATGTTGATGAGATCCTTTCCTCAGAAAGAGGCAGTCTTTACAAGGAGTATGATTTCAATATCAGGCCTGCGACCGATAATCGTCCTTACTTTTCGCAATTCCTGCGCTGGCAGAGCCTGCCCCACTTGGCAAGGCTCTTTGGGGAAAGGGTGCTTCCTTTCTTCGAGATTGGGTATTTAATGGTGGCACTTACACTTATCCAGATCTCAATCGCTGGTGTGCTTTTAATCATCCTGCCACTTTTCAGCATTGGATGGAGGGGAGGGAACAAGTCATGGACAGTCCTTTATTTCAGCGGGATTGGCATTGGCTATATGTTTGTTGAGATCATATTTATTCAGCGCTTCATCCTCTACCTCGGCAACCCGATATATTCAGCGGCACTAGTAATAAGTTCCATGCTGGTGTGTTCAGGGACAGGAAGCTTCATGTCATCAAAGTGGACAGGAATAAGAAAATCGCTTCCTGTTATCCTTGGTGTTATTATTGTGTTGATCTTTTGCTATGCAATTATCCTCACACCAATCCTTTTAAAGACAATCACTGTGGCCTTTGAGATAAAACTGTTACTTGCATTCCTGTTTGTGGCCCCGCTCTCTTTCTTTATGGGGATACCGTTTCCCGTCGGCATAGGTCTTCTTGCTGGAAAAGATGAAAAGAAAGTGCCATGGGCCTGGGGAATAAATGGCTGCTTGTCGGTTGTGAGTACTGCTGTCGCCACGATCATTGCAGTGGAGATCGGATTTTTTTGGGTTATGGTCTTTGCCTGTCTGGCTTATGCCCTGCCGTTGACTGTGAATATAAAGGGTTTATTTACACTACATCATATCTAATATCTTAAAATAGCTCGGTGGGAATGGATATGTATCCCCCATTAGAGGGGTCCTGGGTAGTTTGGAATTGGATCTTTCAACATATCGAAGCCCCTCAATCAGGTCATCGAGTTTCTGTACTGGAAGGCTGAGGATGAATTCGTCATCTCCTGCCAGGGCTATATACCGGTCACCCCGGCACGGTATGGCGACCTGATAATCACCACTCGTCATTGCTGTCACTACAGAATACACACAGGCTGCATGGCTGGACAAGCTGCATTTAAGGTCATGGCCATGCTTGTATTCTCTGCCTAAAAGCAGCAGGCTGATCTGCTCTGAATTGCAGTAGATCATAACCAGATCAGGTTCAAAGTTGGCTGTTGTCAGCGGAGCCGATACTACGCCTTTATATTTACCGACTTCCAAGCGAGGAAAATCGCCCGCATAATTTTTCCCTGCCTCCAGATCCTTGACATCCTCCGGAAAACGGTTATTGCCTTCAAGAAAGTACTTAGGGGGTTGCGCAAAACCATAGCCCACGATTGGTTCAAAGCAGATCATGTCCTCTTTAAACATTGCGATCGGCCAGCCCTCCCTGCGCGACAAGGCATAGCCCTGACAAAGCGGCATCCGGTGGCCAAGATCCCTAAGCGGCCTGAACGCCCCTTCCGGGGTATCTGCTTCACTGCCTAATAATTTTATTGCTAAAGGGAAGGTTTTCAATCGTATTCGCCTTTCAATCTCCTCCCCATATTCATGTAAGACATTAAATTTGTCCATTATCCCCTCCTTTTTAAAAAAGGCTGCATCAGGTTTGCTTTCCCAGCGCCTGTTTAGCTTTCCTTTGCAAATGCCCCGACAAGATTGAAAAATTCTTTGGAAAACACCATAATTGTCTGGTTCCTGTTTTCCAGATTTATGGCCGCATCTAAAGATGGGGCATCGATGTTCTGGTCCAGGACCCTCTTTGTGAGCTTGAGGCCGCCTGTACTTTTGGCAAGCATCATCCTGGCGTATGAGATTGCCGTCTCGATAAGATCTTCTTCAGGGACAACCTTGCTTACAAGGCCGATCTTCTCAGCTTCATCAGCCCACACCTTCCTGCCGGTATAGAGGATATCCGCAGTCCTGGACAGACCAATCAGGCGAGGGAGAAGGTATGAGGAACCTAACTCCCCTCCGGAAAGGCCGATGTTTATAAATGAGGCCACGAAATAGGCCTTGGGACAAGCAAGGCGTATGTCGCTGGCCAGTGCCATGCAGAACCCACCACCGGCAGCCGGGCCGTTTACTGCTGCTATTACGGGCTGGGGTATCTTTCTCAGTCCCAAGATTAATGAGGCATATCTCTCCTGGATCGTCCTAATGAATGTCTCCGGGTTGGAAAAGGCATCAGAATCCTTGTGCGTAACAGCATCCTTGATGTCAGCCCCGGCAGAAAAACCACGTCCTTTTCCAGTGATAATAAGTACGCGTATGGAATCATCGTTGGATAGGCCCTTGAAGATCTCATCAAAGTCCTCGATCATCTCGATATTGGTGGCGTTGAGTTGCTCAGGCCGGTTCATTGTGACCAAGCCCACTCCATCCTCTGTTTTCTGAAAGATAAGGGTGTTGAATTCCTTCATATCACTTATCATACGTGTCCTTCCCTCTTTTTTTTATCCGTTTCCCTTAGTTCACGCCTCAGGATTTTGCCAATAGCACTCTTGGGGAGCTCATCGATAAACTCTATCGCCTTTGGGATCTTGTAGGCTGCAAGCTTGTCCTTTAGATATTGGATTACTTCTTCTTCTGTAAGGAGCTCTCCTGGTTTTACCACAACGTATGCCTTGACTGTTTCGCCTCGATACTCGTCGGGGATACCGATGGCGCATGCCTCTAAGATTTTAGGATGAGAAAAGAGAATATCATCTATCTCCTGCGGATAGATATTAAAACCGCTTGCCACGATGAGATCCTTTTTTCTGTCTGAAATGGTCAAATATCCATCCTCGTCAAGGAACCCGATATCACCGATATAAAACCAGCCATCTTTTATCGTCGCTGCAGTCTCTTCGGGTTTCTTGTAATAACCCTTCATAACCTGGGGGCCTTTTATACAGATCTCGCCCTCTTTTCCTTGCTCTAATTCCTGGGTGCCTGTTTCAAGGTCAACGATCTTTAGATCGGTATTGGGTAGCGGTACCCCCACTGTCCCTGGCTTTACCTTCCCCCCCCATGGTGTTGCTGTTGCAAAGGCGGTATTCTCTGTGGCCCCATAGACATCATATATTATCGCACCGTGCAGATCTTTTAATTGCTTCAGGGTATCCTCCGGGAGCGGGGCTGCACCTCCAAAATAGCCTTTCACAAAAGAGAGATCCATTTTGCGGAATTCCTCATTGGCTAACAGGCCTGTATAAATGGTTGGAACTCCGGGAAGGAAGGTCGGTTTGAACTTCTTCAGCATTTCGATGATAGTAGTTGGCTCCGGGCGGGGCACAAGTATACATGTCCATCCGTTCAATATAGTGAGATTCTGACTTACAGAATACCCTGCCGAATGAAAAACAGGATAGATCCCCAGTATACTTTCTTCACCCTTTTTAAGCTCAGGAAACCATGCAGCCCATTGCTGGATGACACCGGAGATATTTGCATGGGTCAACATGGCACCCTTACTTACACCAGTAGTGCCCCCGGTATATATAAGCGCAGCAACATCATCCCAACCGGCGGCATTTTCTACCGGGTCATCAGGATATCTTTTAAGCAGATCCATAAACTGATATACGTCTTTTTGGGGCTTTATCTTCCGGTACATGCCCTTCTTCACGAAAGGGAAGAGCTGTTTTATGGGGAAGGGGAGGAAATCGTTGATGTGACAGGTAATGATTGTCTCGATCTTAGTGTTACCCTTTATCTTCAATATCCTGGGAAGCAACAGATCAAGGGTCACAATGACCTTGGCATCAGAGTCATTAATCTGATATTCCAGCTCGCGCTCAGTATAGAGGGGATTATTCATCGCGGTAACAGCGCCGATTTTGTATGTGGCATGATTTGCAATAATAACCTGAGGGATATTGGGGAGCAGCATCCCCACCTTATCGCCTTTCTTCACCCCAAGGGCCATAAGGGCCCTGGTGAAACGATTTACAAGCCCTTCCAGTTCCCGATAAGAAATCTTTTTCCCCATGTAGATAAATGCAGTATGATCAGGAAATTCTCTGGTTGTTCTTGTAAGTACATCAGGCATTGTAATCTTTTCGATCTCGATCTCATTAGGCACCCCTGGGGCATATGCCTTGTGCCATGGTCTATCAAAGGACATAGCAGCCTCCTTTTCAAAGATTTTTAATAAAGAATGTTCATTACATTTTTCAGTGTGTATATCTTGCTTTTATACGATCATTCTTTGTTTTTCAATAGGGTTTTATGAAAACAGGTATCGGGGATCAGGGGTCGGTTTTCGGGGATGGATGTTTTTCTCAGCACGTAAGGAGGGATGGAGGGATTCTTAAAATGCTTGACATATACAGACAGCCTATATATTAAAGGTTTCCTTAAAGGCAGAAAAGAATGTTTGAGGGGGAATAAATAATAATGGCCAATCATCCATCGGCCCTGAAAAGACAAAGGCAGAGCAAAAAGAGGTATTTGAGAAACAAGAGTTATAAGTCTTTTATAAAGACCTGCACAAAAAAGGTGTTTGAATCTATAGAAGGAAAAGATCCGGATACAGCCAAAAGTCATTACAGACAGGCAATTGCCAAGATAGATAGTGCTGTAAATAAAGGCATCCTTCATAGAAAGACTGCATCCAGAAAGATTTCCAGGCTCACAAAAAAGATTAATGCTGTGGGTTCCTAGTCCCAGATATTCTGATATATAAATCCAGCCAGAGATGTTTGAACGTACCCCCCCGCCCCCCTCAAGGGGTAACACCCCCCAACCCCCCCTCAAGGGGGGAATAAATAGGGGGCCGGCGAATTCTTCCTTTAAAGGGAGATGTTATTGAAGCGTACACCCCTCGTACTCCCCTTGAGGGGGAATAAATAATAGGCAGGGAGAAATTCCCCCTTTGACGGGATACCCTCCCTAATTCCCCCTTTGAAGGGGGGTAGGGGGGATGTTAATGAAGGGGGCCAGGGGGTTGTTATTGAAGTACATACCTAAATGCGTTGTTTCCTCTCAAAGATATGAGAGCTTATGGTCTGTATCATGCTGGCAAAGGGATGAATTGATCCTGTTTTTATACTATGTTCTATCTTTCTTATGTCAGAGAGGAGTTTGTCTAACTGGTTTAAGCTCCAGGTTGATTTACGTGATTTGATCTTTTCGATTTGGTAAGGCGCAATTTTTAGACCCATCTCAGTAGTATCCTTGGCCTTTAATATCTGATAGTGCATTATAGCCTGATTTTCTATCATGTTTACAACCATAAGTGGCTCCAGACCAGCATATTCCAGCTCACAAAGTCTTATCAGGGCCACCTTTTTCTTATCAAACAGGGCGTCTAAAAACCTGAATATAGAGGTTTCATGTGACCTCGTGACAAGTTTCTCTACATCTTCTGATGTGATTTTGTCAGACGAGCCCACATAAAGACACAATTTCTCTATCTCTGTAGAGAGGGACCAGGTATTTGCCCCGGCTATCTCCATCAATAGATAGACAGCATCAGTGTCTATCTTCTTGTCACATGATTCTACCCTGTGAGTTATCCAGGATGCCAATGCATTTCTTTTCAAGGGATCGAATCTTATGACGGTTCCATTAGCTGATAAGGCCTTACTAATATAGCCAAGGCCTTTTTTTGCTTCTTTATTGTTCACCTGTCCTTCTATTGTTAAAATGAGGGTGGTAAATTTTGGAGGGTTGCCAACATATTTGGTTATATGTGTCATATTGAATGTATTTAATTTATGAACGTTTCTGAGTACAATCAATCTCTTTGATGCTAAAAATGGCGTTGTGTTACACAGGGCTATTATATCTTCTATAGAAGATGATAAATCCTCTCCGTTAAATGATGCGTAGTTTATGGATTCATTCTCATCTATGGAGTTCCTTAACATGGCTATTCCTTCTTCCATTAAGAATGATTCACTACCATAAAAGACGTACACAGATTTGATTGTATTTTCTAAGATGTCCTTTGAAATGTTTTTTAGAAGGTAAGACATGCTATAGTTCTTGAGATATCCTGTGATATTTCTTTGCAGGCCGCTTCGATGGCATCTTCTTCCTGTCCAACCGCCATATATGTGCCATCTCCTTTAAATGTAGATTTCCATATAACATCTCCGTCTTTATTTATCAGTTCTGCCCTCACTTGGACAACAAGCCGGTATCTGTCCGAGGCTGATTTCGAAGAGCTGGTGATTCCTTGTGTTGTTACGGATTGAATAATACACCTTATGCTTGGAATATCTTCCGCCGTAGACTGAGTTGATAACATGCCCATAGATGCAAGGGCATTTTCCAAGGATGCATCCATTGTCATAGATGCCCCTATCAATTTGGTTTCATTCCTGGTAGGCATAAGGCAGACATGGTTTGCCCCGGTTGTGTTTCCCAGTACAAAGCTGTAGCCACAACCAAGCAAACCACTAAGGCTCAGCAATAATATTAATGATCCTATCCGGGACATATATTACCTTTTTTATGGGACTATCTTTGATAAATCTTTTTACGTTTTGCTCTCTTAGCGCCATGGCCTTGGCATCTGATTTCTGTGTATCTTTAGGCATTGGGATCTTTGCCCTCATCTTGCCATTTACCTGAACCGCAATGGTGACAGTCGTTTCTTTGGCCCATTTGGGATCATAACCGGGCCATGGATGCTTTAAAAGCATGTCTTCGTGGCCTATGGTCTGCCATAGTTCGTCTGCGATATGCGGCACAAATGGAGAGAGCATGATAATCAAAGATTCTACAGCCTCTTTTAATACAGATATCTCTTCTGGCTGATCTATATTGTCTTTTATCTTATATAGCTCATTGACCAATTCCATCATAGCAGCAATAGCAGTATTAAATCTGAATCGGGTTTCTATGTCTTCTGTGACCTTTTTTATGGTTTGGTGGGTCTTTCTTTTAAGGCCCTCAAGCGGCTTAGGAGATTCGCCAACAGGTGGCACCTCGGATATTATCTTATCCTTTGTATCAACTACAAGGCGCCAGAACCGTTTTAAGAATCTGTATGCCCCTTCGATTCCTTTATCACTCCAATCCATATCTTTTTCAGGTGGGGCAGCAAACAGACTAAATAGCCTCGTTGCATCAGCGCCGTATGTATTTATAAGCGCTTCCGGGTCTACTATATTACCCTTGGACTTACTCATTTTTGCCCCATCCTTGATCACCATGCCTTGAGTAAGGAGCCTTTCAAATGGTTCATTGGAATCGATATATCCAAGGTCTCTAAGTACCTTTGTAAAAAAGCGTGCGTAAAGCAGATGTAATATGGCGTGTTCTATCCCGCCTATGTATTGGTCAACAGGCATCCAATAGGCCACTTCATCCGGGTCAAAGGGTTTGTCAGTGCATTTTGGGCTGCAGTAGCGGATAAAATACCAGGATGATTCTACAAATGTATCCATAGTATCAGTTTCCCTTTTTGCAGGCCCCCCGCACCTGGGACATGTGGTATTCACAAATGAGGCGGTCTCTTCCAGAGGAGATCTGCCTTTACCTGTTATCTCTACGTCCATGGGCAGCATTATTGGCAAATCTTCTTCTTTTACAGGCACTATCCCGCACTTGTTGCAAAAGACCATAGGTATAGGCGCCCCCCAATAACGTTGTCTGGATATACCCCAGTCTCTGAGCCTGAAGTTTATTGTTGAAGATCCCTTTTTAATCTTTTCAAGGTGTGAGGTGATCTTGCGGATTGCATCTGTATTTTCTATATCATTGAATTCTGCTGAGTTTATAAGCCTGCCTTGGCCTTCGTATGCGCTATCCATGGTCTCAGGGTCTATGTCGTCATCTTCAGGCTGTATGACCACGATTATGGGCAAGTTATATTTCTTTGCAAACTCGAAATCTCTCTGGTCATGGGCAGGCACTGCCATGACTGCACCGGTTCCATAATCATAAAGTACAAAGTTTGCTACATATATGGGCATACGAGAACCTGTTACAGGGTTTATACAGTAGCGGCCTGTAAACACGCCTGACTTTTCATAGGTCTCTGAAGTACGGGTAATCTTATCTTCTCTCAATGTCTTGTCTACAAACTCCAGCACCTCTTTTTCGTGCGGAGAGTCCTTTGACAGGATCTTTACGAGGGGATGTTCAGGTGCGAGGCTCATGAATGTAGCGCCAAACAGGGTGTCCGGCCTTGTAGTGAAGACCTCGATCTCCTCTGATAGCCCTTCTATCTGAAATCTTATAAGGGTCCCGGTGCTCCTTCCAATCCAGTTGCGTTGCATAGTCAGCACCCTTTCCGGCCACCCTTTGGAGAGTTTCTCAATGTCATCCAGCAATTCCTGAGCATATTTTGTAATCCTGAAAAACCATTGATCGGCTTCCTTTAAGAAGACCTGAGATCCGCAACGCCAGCATACTCCCCCTTCCACCTGTTCGTTTGCAAGCACTGTCTTGCATGTATCACACCAGTTTACAAAGTGGCGATCTCTGTAGACGAGGCCCTTCTCATACATCTTTATGAAGAATAGTTGTTCCCAACGGTAATATTCCGGATCGCATGTGGCATATTCTCTGTTCCAGTCATAGCTGAAGCCCATACTTTTTAGTTGTTTCTTCATGTAATTGACATTCTCATATGTCCATTTATCCGGCCTTATCCCCTGCTCTATGGCAGCATTTTCTGCAGGCATTCCAAAGGCATCCCAGCCCATTGGGTGCAACACATTAAATCCCGTCATCGCCTTATATCTTGCTACTACATCCCCTATGGTATAATTACGGACATGGCCCATATGTATACGTCCTGATGGGTAGGGGAACATTTCAAGGAGATAGTACTTAGGTTTTTCAGTGTCTGCTTTTACCTCAAAGATGTTATTCTCTTCCCATTTGTTTTGCCATCGCGGTTCGATCTCATTGGGTTTATATTCCGATGTCATCTCTGCCTCCTGAAAATGTTGCATCTCATTTAGCATATTATTTAGTATATAGTCTAGGGAAGGTTGATATGAAATAGTGAATAGTGAATAGTGAACAGTGAATAGTGTTATTTTATATGGAAAAGAAGTCAGGAGTCAGAATTCAGAATCCAGAAGTTAGGATACACGTAATAATCCAATCGGAGGCATTCCGGCTGCTGACTTCTGGATTCTTTTTCATTTAGTATTTATAATTATGTTAAAATAGTATAGGTTCTAAGATAAAGGAATATTATACATGAAGTGGGTTAAAATCTTCATTTCGATTTTTGTCTTTATATGTCTTTTTTCAGGCATATGGTTTTATTGGTATGTCTTTAGAGGCCTGCCTTCTGTAAATGACTTAAAAGATTTAGAGCCTACGAAATTAAGCAAGGTTGTAGGAGCAGATGGGAGCGTAATTGCATACTTTCCTCCTGAGGGAAGGATTGTTGTTGATGGCAAAAAGATCCCCGATGCCTTGAAGCGTGCCTTTATCGCTGCAGAGGATGCCACCTTTTATGAGCATGCAGGTTTGGACACAACGAGGATTTTTAGCGCACTTATAAAAGATATAAGGGCTGTCTCTTATGTGCAGGGTGCATCCACTATTACTCAACAGGTAGTACGCAGCTATCTCTTAACCCGCAAAAAGACCGTTACCAGGAAGCTGAGGGAAGCCATACTTTCCTTAAGGATTGAAAAGAAACTTACAAAGGATCAAATCTTAAACCTCTACCTGAATCGGATATATCTGGGTAGCGGCGCTTATGGCGTAGAGGCCGCTGCCCTTCGTTATTTTGATAAAAGCTGTTGGGACCTGGATTTATCAGAAATAAGCCTTATTGCAGGGCTTGCCCCTGCCCCTTCAAGATACTCTCCGCTTGGTAACTTTAATGCAGCTAAGAGACGTCAATGGTATGTACTCTCCCGTATGATGCAGGAAGGATACATTTCTGATGCAGAGGCAACAGATGCGTACCAGTCCCCGTTAAAGATAATTGGCAGGCCCGCAGTACTATTTACTAAATATCCTTATGTTACTGATTATATAAGAAACAAAGTCATAGAGATGTATGGAGAGGATGTATTTTCAAAAGGGATTACTATAAATACGACAATTATGCCCCCACTACAGGATGTGGCTTGCCGTGCAATAAGGAAAGGAGCTATAGACTTGGAGATGAGGCAGGGGAATTATCGAGGGCCCCTAAAAGGTAGCACTGATATCCGGAAGTCCAGATTCTTTTCCTTTCAGGCAAACAGCCTTGCATGGCGAGAGTTTGAGCCTTATAATCTCTATTGGGCAGAGGTAATTGAGGTTTCCCCCCTTGTTGTTAATATGAGCGGGAGGCGTATTGAATTAGGCCCTGATAGCTACGCATGGATAAAGCCAAAGGGATCTTGGAGACCTGAAGATGTATTTAAACCCGGTGATTTGATACAACTATGTTATACACCGAATGGATTTCTGATCTCCCAGGAACCATTAGTGCAAGCAGCCCTTGCTGCCTTTGATATCGAGCATTCTGGTGTTATCGCTATGGTAGGCGGGGTAGATTTTACTAAAAGTCAATTTAACAGGGCTGTAAATGGCCATAGGCAGAGCGGTTCAGCCATAAAGCCCTTTATCTATTCAGCAGCTATCGATAAAGGACTCACTCCTTCCTCTATCATCGTTGATACCCCGATTACATATGAGGATACTGAAGATAGAGAAAAGTGGAAGCCAAAAAACTATGAGGATAAGTTTTATGGCCCTACAAGCTTGAGAACGGGCCTTGTCCTGTCCAGGAATGTAGTCACTGTAAAGATCTTAAGGATGACAGGCATTGGTTATGCTATTAATTATTTAAATAAATTTGGCATATCTTCTGAGTTTCCCAGGGATCTCTCTTTAGCCCTGGGTTCAGCCAGCACCACACTTTTCAATCTTTCAAAGGCATATGCCTGCTTTGCTACCTATGGCTTTAAATTTGAGCCCCATATTATTGAATCTATAGTCCAACAAGGCTCAGGTCCTATATTTGTAGCCAGGGAAGTATTGTATAATAATAAGGAAAGCAATGTGATTGCTTCAAATACCAGGGAGGCTGAAAGGATCGTATCTGAGCAGACATCATATATCATCACCAATATATTATCTGATGTGATAAAAAGCGGTACAGGTTGGAGGGCAAGGGCGGTGAAAAGGCCTATTGCAGGTAAGACCGGGACTAGTGATGACAATAGAGACGCATGGTTTATAGGTTATACCCCGGGGTTTCTTTGCGGCGTATGGGTGGGCTATGACGATATGCTGCCCCTTGGCGAGAATGAGACAGGCAGCAGGGCTGCGTGTCCTATATTTGTAGATTTTATGGAGTCATTATTAAAGGATAAACCTGTCAGAGATTTCAGGGTGCCAGAAGGGATAGTCTTTGCCCGGGTAGATACCAAGACAGGCAGACTTGCCTCATCTTCGTCTGAAGAGGTGAGGTTCGAATGTTTTAAAGAAGGGATGTTGCCGCCAAAGAGCAAATCTTCTTCTGACGAACTTTTCTTAAAGGAGATCTACTAATGAGAAAAAGTATTATAGTTGGGATCTTGATATTTTTATGGTCGGTCACACCCATTTTTGCAAAGGATATCACACTGGTAAAACATGCGCGAAAGGTGCAGACCTTGGATCATGTGAAATATACGGTTAAACATGGGGATACCCTGTGGAAAATTTTTATGGATGTCTTTGGTGCGGAAAGTGAGGATTTGCCATATTCTTATAAACGATTCAGAGAACTGAACCCTCATATAAAAGACCTTAATCACATCATAACAGGGCAGAAGATTGTGGTGCCTTTTGCTGGCAAGCATTCACTAAAGAAAGGCAATGAGATAAAGGCAATAAGCCAGGATCTTTATGTGATAAAAAAAGGGCAACACCTGGCCATGATTTTAAGGGAGATCTATGGGCTGTCAGATGAGCTCATATTTGATAAATATCTCAAGCTTATCGAGGAATTAAATCCGGAGATAAAAGACCTTGACTGGGTGTATCCGGGGCAAAAGGTAAAGATACCGAACATCGAAGGCCGCCCGCCCGCCCTGAGTCATAAGGCGGTGAAATCAAAAGAAGTCTTACCTGCCAGGAAAAAATCATCTAAGTTTATAGAAAAGAAGGCAGGCGACATAGTAATGGAACAGATTGCAGAAAGTGCGCCTGCAACCAAAGAGGCAGGGCCCAAGGCTGAGAAGATTAATAAAGTAGATATAGATAAGATCATAAGGAATACTATGTTACCAGCCTTTACAAAAATGGGGAGCGAGGGAAAGAGTGAAGGTATGTACTTCATGCCGCTACCTGGTGGGGTTAATGTCTCGATAAATACTTCTGAGATACCTGTTATTGAGCTTGATACAGGCAGGCGTATTATCTTAGACACAAAGGGTAAGATTTCGCCTGATGTAAAGGGGCTTATTGAACAGACATTTCCTGATTGCAAGGTAGTAGCGGCTAGAGGGGACGAACTGGAAGAGATTATGGATAAGTGCTTAAGTGTATCCGGATACTTTTCCATAAATAAGGATGGGAATCCTTTGCTTGTAGGGGAAGAGGAAAAGGTCAAGTTCTTCGGGAAGTGGATTGTGTATAAGGACTTTTCCCGCCGCAATGTGTTTGTAATGAATATTCTAGAGGAGACTGAGGCTAAAACCCCAAAGCTGTTACAGAAATATGCCTCTCGGTTTGGTATAGATCTGATAGAAATAGGTGGTAAGACCCCTGTTTTTAAAGAAGTGGATAGTGATTATATAAAAAATTTGAGCCATTCATATAAGGCCCTCTTCGATCACCTTGGGGTGAGATATGAGACAGAGAAGGAAATTAAACTTATCACTTCAGATGTAGTGAACGTAGTCTACAAGGCGCCCCTTTTGACAGGAAACGTGATACTTAGCGATACTACCCCTGACAAGTCTATACTCGACCTTATAGAGAAAAGACATATGCGATTTATTAATACTAAAGAGGCCGTCCTAAAGGATGTATTAGATGGAATTTATGTGGATGTAGCAGGGTCACCTGTAAAGATCACGGTTTCTAAGAATAGGACAGAGCTAGAACTGCCTGGCATAAGGGTTGGCAACAGCATAATCCTGGAAAAGGGTATAGATGCTGATTTATGTCGTTACCTTGCCGCGTCAGGTTTAGGGGTGTTTGTGTGGTAATAGGCATAGATCTGGGTGCAACCAACATACATGCCGGGGTAATAGACGAAGAAGGGACTATAATAGAAGAAGAGGTCAAAAAGGCCCATTATGATATAGGTAAGGATGCTGTTATAGGCCAGCTTATAGACATTATCCAATCTTTCCATCATAAATTCCCCACTATAAAAAAGGCAGGATTTGTCTGCCCGGGCCCGATGGACATAAAGGAGGGGGTTCTATTAAATCTTACCAATCACAGTGACTGGGGTGTTATCCCTATAGTAGATATACTTAAAGATTCTACGGGCTTAGATATTACCTTTGATAATGATGCAACAGGTGCTGCACTGGCAGAGGGATGGGTAGGCAGGGCAAAAGATCTTTCCACATTTATGGCGATTACATTGGGTACAGGGGTAGGGACAGGGATTGTGCTCGGGGGCAAGGTCTACAGAAGCACCACAGGAGGAAGCGAGTGGGGGCACATAATGATGTCTTTGGATGGCTCATACAAATGTGGTTGTGGGAATATGGGTTGTATAGAGACATATTGTTCTGCTACAGCACTCGTCTATCTTGCCAGAGACAGTGGTATGAATAATATTGCCTCTGCAAGAGATGTATGCCTCTTGGCAGAGGAAGATGATGCCCTTGCGCTTTCTGTATTGGATAAATATTCCAGGTTTTTGGCTATAGCCTTATATAACTACATAATTATCTTAAATCCTGAGATGATAGTCCTTGGTGGAGGTCTGTCTACATCTGCAAGGCTCTTTTTGCCTAAAGCAAAACAATATCTGAAGACCTTCCTTCATGAGCGGGAAGATATAAAACCTGTGGAAATTGTTGCTACTTCATTTCCTGATCAAGCAGGGATTATTGGTGCTGCCTATCTGTGCATGGAGCATAAACGGATAGCAGTCTAAACCCCTAAATTTAGTAAACAGTAAACAGTGAATAGTAAATAGTGAAAAATTGAATAGTTATGGGTTTTAGGTGTTGGAGCTTTACACAGCAGGTCTGTCAAAGGCGGAAAAATATGTGTTATCTTTTCCCCAAATGTAGAAAAATCCTAAATCCTAATTTCTGATACAGTCGTAAAAAGTAACTGAGCATGTCATTGCGAGGAGCTTAGATTCTATCCCTGTAGGGCATATTTCCCTTTGGCGGGCCGATGAGGGCACCGGCCCCTACAAAGTTTGTCAGTAGTCTGTTGTCCGTTGCAAAGCCTCCAGATAGGATGGGACTTTTGAATAATATCCATATTGTCATTGCGAGCTTTAGCGAAGCAATCTCAAAGTGCCTGCAACCGACGGGATTGCCACGTCGGCCTACGGCCTTCTCGCAATGACAGGCTCTTCAATTATGTAAAGGTCTCAACCAATGAAACCAACAGAACTATATAAACATTTTTTTCATATAAATAACACTACTCACTCTTCACTGTTTTCATATAAACAGGCCTAGGACTTGCTTACATATATGGTCAGCTTATCCCCTGGATAGATTTGTGCTGTAGAGGGGAGTTGATTCCACCTTATGATGTTTTTAGTGGACACATCATAAAGTCTGGAGATATCCCATATAGTGTCCCCTTTCCTTACCTGATAGTGGACTACACTGCCTTTAGCCCTGGCCCACTTTGGATGGGGGGGTGGTAGACGTAGTACTGTTCCCGGGAATATCAGCTCTGGGCTGGTGATGTTGTTTATCTCAAGTATGTCCCTTAAGGTAATGCCATATGACATAGCAATCGTTTTGAGGGTGTCTCCTTTTGCAACCACATACGTATGTTTATCTTTATGGACTTTGGATATATTTGCAGGCACCACTAACACCTTGCCTATAGAAAGGATGCTACTCGCCTTTATTCTATTGGCCTCTGCAATCTTGTATACATTTGAGTTATATCGCTTTGCAATATCATATAAAGTATCACCTCGTTTTGTGCTATGCGTTGTGTACTCGATATACTGGTTTTGTCTTTGAGATAGATAATGGGAGACAGCATCAGCGGTGCCTTTCGGGACTTTTATTATATATTCTTTGGATAGGGGAGGTGAGCAGCCTCGTATAAGCTCTGCATTAAGTCTTGCGAGTTTGGAGACAGGTTCTCCAATTACATCTGATATCTCATCCAGGTAGGTAAACGAAGATACCACTATCACATCATATGAAGAAACTCCCGATCCTTTGTTATCCTTTAGGCCATAGGTTTGCCTGTTTCTTCCTATTTCGAGCGCTGCCAAAAATTTTGGCACATAAGCCAGGGTTTCTCTTTTTATAGACATGTGTCCGGAGATATCCCAGAAAGAGTTTATATCAGGATATTTCTTCATAAGTCTATTTATGGTGCCTTCTCCTGCATTATATGCAGCACAGGCAAGTAACCAATCACCAAATATTGAATATAGATGCGAGAGATAACGAGTTGCTGCCAGAGTAGATTTTTCAAGATCCCTGCGCTCATCTACCCATCTATCCACACGCAACCCATATCTTCTGGCAGTCTCCGGCATGAATTGCCAGTATCCCATAGCGCCTGATCTGGATAGGGCATTAAAGTTACCCCCACTCTCCACTAATGACATATAGACAAGATCTTTTGGAAGGCTTGCCTCTTCGAAGATCCTTTCCATTGCAGGTCTTACATGGTCAATCCTGTAGAGGCTTTTTTCAAAGGAACGTCGCTCTTTATAGCAATACCTTTCTATCCAGTGTTCAACCTTGGGGTTCATAGGTACTGCTATCTCATAGGCCTTTCCAGGCGGTTTTTCTTCGGGTATATCCTGGTTGTCTGAAATGTCTTCGTGTATATCTTCTTCTAACCTGATATCTTCGTGCTTGGTATATTCAGTGAATTCAGGAGGTGTTTCTTGTTCAAGGCAAGGTTGTATCTGATCTACCTTCGGCGGATGGGTTAAAGGTTCATCTGCCAGCTGGACATGTGAACAGGCTGTTAAAAAAGATAGTAAGGTAAAAACCCCTATTAAAAAGTTCAATCTATAATTCATGGTATAAAAAATCTCCTGTGAATAAACTCAAGTCTTTTACATGTTATGGGTGAATCCTTCAATAAGTTTTTTTATCTAAAGTATCGGAAGCGAACAACCAGGACTTGACTAAAAGTGAGAGTAACCTTATAAGTGAAAGAGAAATCAAGGAGGTAGAGGTAATATGGGAGTGCCGGCGGTCCGTTTTATGGCGGATCATGGATTACCAGCAGAATTAATAAGGAAGATAGAGAGTCTTCCTGTACTTAGTAGAGAAGAAGAGTTTGATCTGGCAGTAAGGTTTAGGGAATATGATGATGCGGATGCTGCTCATAAACTGGTAATGTCGAATATACGCAATGTAGTCCGTATAGCCATGAATTATACAGGTTATGGCATGCCTATTGAGGATATTATACAGGAAGGGACCATTGGGTTGATGTTGGCGGTTAAAAAGTTTGACCCGTATAAGGGTTATAGACTTATGTCGTATGCCATGTGGTGGATAAAGGCCATGATCCATGATTACATCTTAAAATTTTATTCTCAGGTAAAAATTGGCACCACAAAACTGCAAAAAAAACTGTTTTATGGTCTAAATCAGCTTTCTCATGATGAGAAGGTGTTTGATGAAACGTCTCAAAGCAGTTCGGATGTATTAGCCGCCAAGCTGGATGCAGACCCCAAACAAGTACAGGAGATAGTTTCCCGGCTTACGCAAAGGGATCAGTCATTAGAGAGCGCTGTTACAGATGATAGTGATGCCAGCTTTAAAGATTTTCTTGTTGATGCTGATGCCAACCCTGAAGAAGAGGTGATTGAGAAGGAGAAGGGCATGCTTACTAAATATCGTATAGATCATGCCTTCAAATCATTGTCCACCAGGGAACAGGATATTGCAAGGCAGCGACTTATGGCAGATAAACCAACCACGTTGGATGATCTGGGTAAACGTTACAATATATCAAAGGAGAGGGTTCGTCAGATAGAGCTTAGTGTGAAGAATAAGCTTAAAAAAGCCCTTGGAGGCAATCTGGAATTGGCCACTTAAATGTGGTGGGGGGCGTCATAACAATAGTGAGGAACAATCGCTTGAAGGGTCTATTGTATTTGCAGGATAGGATAGGCAGGGTATTTGAAGATAGCCTTGGGAACAGGAATAGATTGATGGCCCCGGGAGAGTGGATACCCCCTGTGGATATCCTTGAGGATGAGAAAAGCATTATATTAAAGGCTGAGTTGCCAGGGATGAAAAAGGAGGATATAACGCTTGATGTAAGCGGTAGTGTGCTTACAATAAGCGGAGAGAAACATTTTGAGCATGAAGAGAGTAGAGAGCGCTATCATATGATAGAAAGGCACTATGGGGCGTTTAAGAGATCTTTTTCCATACCTGAAACCGTAGATTCTGATAAGATAGAGGCACGGTATGAAAAGGGCGTTCTTGAGGTCGTTTTCCCGAAGATAGAGGACTCCGACTCCCGCCAGATTCGTATTTCTAAGGGGTAAGTTTACATCAAAGGAGTTCTTAAGTTAAATATCTAGTGACCAGGGTTTAGGCTGGCAATTATTACCTAATGTCTAGATTTAACCTGATATTCAACTCCCCACGAGATTAAATGGGCTGATCTCTGGTGCGCAGTCCGGATCGAAGATATCAAAACCATATCAAAACATTTCTTGAATGGTCTGAGTTGCATATAAATAGCAGATATCTTTAACTGCTGTTAAAAGTGTTGACAAAAAGATTTTAACTTTGTATATCCTGTTATAATAGACTGACTGGTTGGTCGATATAGGGAGGGTAATGCAGAAAACTATAGGTGTTCGTCCCAATCCAGTAAAAGAAATCAGAGAAAAACAGATAAAAGAAGCAGCTCTCAAACTTTTTTCAGAAAAAGGATTTCATAACACTACTATGACAGCGATCGCGTTAGATGCTGGCCTTGGCAAGGGAACACTTTATTGGTACTGGAAGTCGAAAGAGGCACTGGCTTTTTCACTGGTCTCTGACATGCTTTCTGCATTTTTGGCTCTTATAGAGGAAACCAGAGATTGTGAGGGTAACATAATTAAAAGATTCGAGAAGTTAGCACAAAGAGTTGCAGATCTATACCAACAGGAAAAGGAGTATTGCAGATTGTTATTAAAGTTTCGTGCCGACCGTCACTATACCTTCAACCCTGAATATATTGAAGAGGTAATGGGCTATTATGTGCGAATGCGATCTGCCATAGCCAGCCTCATTGAGCAGGGAATAAAGACTGGTGAATTTAAAAAAGTGGATTCTCAATTTATGGCGTTTTTCATCCTGGGGATAGTAGAGGGATTAGAGCTAGAATGGCTGGAGAATGAAGAAGAATTTTCTATGCACAAAGGGTTAGAGACCGTTCTGGCTTTTGCCAAAATGGGCTTACAAAAACAGAACAAATAAAATTTTGTATTAAAGAAAGGAGAACAAAATGAGGATTGTTTCGTTAGGAGGAGCAGGGGCAATGGGTAGGCTGGCAGTAAGGGATCTGGCATCCAAAGATGAGGTAAAGGAACTCACAATTGCTGATTACAACCTGAGTGAGGCCGAAGGTCTGGCCAGAGAACTGGGGGACAAATGCACAGCAAAAAAAGTGGACGCCAATAACCACTCTGAACTGGTGGATGTGGTGCGCGGTTACGATGTAGCATTGGGAACCATCGGCCCATTCTACAAGTATGAGACAAAGATGGCTAGAGCCTGCATCGAGGCCGGAGTGAACTATGTTAGCATATGCGATGATTACGACGCTGCAGCAGCGATCCTGGAACTGGACAAAGAGGCCAAGAAAGCAGGAATAACCATGATCACAGGTGTGGGATGGACGCCAGGTGTGACCAATGTGCTTGCCCGTAGGGCCGCAAATCAAATGGATGAAGTTGAGGAGATAGCTGTTGCGTGGGGATGCCATACCTCAGATACCGTGGGTAAAGCCGTCACACTGCATACCTTGCACATCTTTACTGGCACAATCCCCTCTTACCAGGGCGGAAGGACTGTATGGACCCCAGCAGGCTCTGGGTGCGAAAAGTTGCGCTTTCCTGAACCAGTAGGAGGGGTCCATGTTTATCATGTAGGTCACCCCGAACCAGTGACCATACCACGTTATATCAACGCCAAGACAGTGACCCTGAAAGGTGGCCTGGTCGAGGGTTACTTGAGCAAGCTTACTATGCTGCTGGCTCGTCTCCACCTCACAGACACCCCAAGAAAGAAAGCTATCCTTGGGGCAATCACCAATTCTATGCTGCCTTATCTGGAAATGATAGGTAAGAAGCCAGTGGAGACCTGCTCTGCTTGCAGGGTGGATACCACTGGTAAGAAGAAAGATAAATGGGTCCACATTGTCTATGGCGCAGCCGCACATATGGATCTTCTTACAGGATTGCCAGCCTCGGTGGCCGTGCAGATGATAGGAGAGGGATCAGTTAAACAAAAGGGAGCCATGGCTCCTGAGGCCTGCCTGGATCCATCTGAGTTCTTAAAAAGGCTTGAAGCCGGAGGAATAAGGCTTTATGAAGGAGATAATATGACCACCCCTCTGAAGACATAGAGTAGGCTTTACTAGAATTAGCCCTTCCCTCCCATCAACAAACGATGGGAGGGGTAACCTTTATTCCTATAGCGTAGATGTAGAAAATCCATTTGTAAATAAGAAGAAAATAGGAGTCACTCATTAAAAATCCTGTCAATAAAAATACTTATCCATCGCAACCAACCGCTACTAGGGTAGGTGAACGGGGATGTTACTTTATATTCATACTCATATTTAAAGGTCCATATAACTTGCCAAAACGCTTATCAGTAAGGTGTTTCCCTTCCTTAAAGATTTCTACTCTATATATTCAATTTTTAGGCTTTGATTTCTTCAATCAAGATAGCAGTTATATGAACTCCCCTGTCAAAGAGAGGCCTGCCCTTTTATATTTTTTAGAAATAATCAATGGAACACCCCTTGACTTTATTCAATTCACTATTAAATTTACAAGTATAGTGTTTTTTTTGAAAAAGAGGATAAGGAACAGTACACACTCTTTACCTTCATGGATGGGAGTCTAACCGGAATATGATTGGTTGTTAAGGGTCAGGGTTCGGTTATCAGCTTCGAAACCAATAGTTGCGCAGTAGTCAATGGGGTGATCTGTGCCGGTGGAATGGAATAAACTTCGTCCTTGGAATGGTTCGCAAGTTGCTGCGTTTGAGGAACTCATCTGTCAGTTGGCTTACTATGAACCGGAGCCATCAGGCAGCACGTTCGTTAGGAAGGGCACACCCGACGCAGGGGTTGAGTGTTTCTGGGCACTCCCAGTCGGTCCAGAACATGGTTGGCAGGCGAAGTTCTTCACATCCAAACCGGGGGGAAGAGGGGGGGGAAGAGGGGTCAAGTCTACGTTTGACTTATGTCGTTGGTTCTAATGTATAAAGATATAATAAGCTCAACCGAATTCGCCTACCCAGTCAATCCATTTGGCCTCTAATCCGCTACACTCCATAGGGAGGCGTAGGGGACGTCCATAAAATCATAATAAACTATCTTTTGAGCCCTACAATTTTATTATTTTATGGACGTCCCCTAAATTCCCCCCACTTGACTTTTGTGATTGCGATATTATATTGTTACTAATTGTCTCACATTGTGAGATAATTATTCTCATGATTTGAGTTAATTATCGATAAACACAAATTAACCCTAAGTATGGGGAAGGGGAATGGCTTTGGGAAGAGTTGTAAATCAAGAAATTATGAAGTTGAACAGTCAGGTGTGCTTATTTTTAGCCATCCGGAAGCCAGGGCCGGTTTCACGTTTCAGATTACAGGGTAAGACTGGCTTTGGTTGGAGGATCATCACATCTTTGACCAAAGAGTTGTTAGATGGGAATATAATTTTGGAAAGGAGAAACTTTAACGATGATCTTGGGGAAGACTTAGATCGGGTGAAGAGGTGGATAAAGATCGGGAATAAGGGACTTAAAGATACTTAAATAAGATCAAGGAGAGAAAACTATGGTAAAAATCGCATTCATAGGAGCGGGAAGTTTTGAATTTACGAGGAAGTTGGTTAGAGATATTCTGACCTTTCCTATTCTTCAGGATGCAACCCTCTCTCTCATGGATATTGACTCGGAACGCTTGGGCTACATCAAACGTGCGGTGGACCGTATTATAGCAGAAGGGGATTACCCTGCTAAGGTTGAAGCGACGATGGACCGTGTGGAGGCCCTCAAAGGAGCTGATGTGGTGGTTTGCACAATACTTGCGTCAAAGGTGAACGTTTGGCGTCACGACATCGAAATCCCCAAAAAATATGGGGTTGACATCAACATAGGAGATACCCGTGGTCCGTCCGGGGTCTTTAGGGCTCTGCGCACCATTCCCGTTATGCTCGACATCTGTCGAGATATGGAAAAGTACTGTCCAGACGCCATTTTGTTGAATTATACTAATCCAATGGCAATGCTCTGTCGGGCAATGCAACGGGAAACAAACATCAAGGTTGTGGGCCTTTGCCACAGTGTACAGGAAACAGCATCCGGGATAGCATTTCTGCTTGGCATTCCAGAAGATGAGTTTACCTATGTCTGCGCGGGCATCAACCACCAAGCATGGTATATAACCCTTGAGTGGAATGGGAAAGATATCTATCCTCTTATTAGGGAGGCTGTTAATAAACCTGAAATCTACAACTTTGAGATTGTTCGAAACGAGATGTTCTTGCATCTAGGTTATTACGTAACCGAGTCAAGTGGCCACAACTCGGAGTATAATTGGTGGTTCCGAAAACGTCCCGACCTGATTGAGAAATATTGCAACCGCGGCACTGGTTGGAATCCGGGTGTTTATGCCTACTGTCTTAATGAGTATTTGACCCAAGAAAAAGAATGGAAAGACAAAATAAAAGAATGGCTGGACGACCCAAAACCCTTGGACCTGAAACGAGGAGATGAATATGCTGCTTACATTATAAATGCGTACATGGGTGGAGAGCCGTTTAAGTTCAACGGCAACGTACCAAACACGGGTTTGATTACTAATCTACCAGAAAACGCTTGCGTAGAAGTTCCAGTATATGCCGATAGACGAGGGTTTAATCCAATTCATGTTGGCGCCCTTCCTTCGCAGTGTGCTGCCCTTAATAACATCAATATTGCGGTTGAAGAGATGGCGGTTGAAGGATGTCTTCGTGGGGACCCAACAATGATTTTCCATGCAATTGCCTATGATCCTCTAACTGCTTCTGTACTGTCGCTAAGAGAGATTAAGCAGATGGTAAATGAGATGTTTGAGCAGAACAGGGATTACATTCCCACATTCAAACACTTCTCCGCTTAAGGACTAAGAAACAAGGAATACGAGGGTGCTGTGGAAAGAATATCTGCTTTTAAGAAGGAAAGAAACATGAAGGAAGTTACAGACCATAAATTAATGAAAATAAACAACCAATTGATCATATTGAGGTCTATCAGAGAGTTGGGGCCAATTTCCCGTAAAAAGCTTCAGGAAGAAACAAAGCTTAGTTGGGGAACAATTACTGCTACCATTAAAGAATTTATAGGGAGAGGTATAATTAAGGAAATAGGCACAACAAATACAGGGGTTGGAAGAAGGCCAGTTGAGCTTGATGTGAACAAAGAGAAAAACTTCGCTATTGGGCTTCGACTCGGCGGGGCATTTATTAAGTCTGTATTGATGGATGTAAAAGGAAATGTTGTTAAGGATCTGAAAATACCTGTTGATTCACAAAAGACAAAGGGAGCCATTCTAAATCAGCTTTTTGAAGCCTTTGAAAATATCTTAGAAAAGGCTTCCGTAACAATTGAGGAAATAGCAGGGATTGGAGTTGCAGCGCCCGGGGCTATTGATACAGACTCAGGAATCTGTTTGTATGCCCCCCATCACCCGAATTGGAAGAATGTTCCTCTCAAGAAAATTTTTGAGAAGAAATACAAGGTTCCATTTTTTGTTGATCATGTAAACAACTGTTCTGCTTTAGGTGAGAGGTGGTTTGGTTTCGGGAAGGATATAGATAATTTCCTCTGTGTGCTCTTAGGTACTGGAATCAGCGCAGGGATTATCATTAATGGTGAGGTTTACAGAGGAATCGACTATACAGCAGGAGAATTTGGGCACACTTGTATTGACCCAGCCGGGCCGAAATGTGTTTGTGGTCAAAACGGCTGTCTTGAGGTGTATGCTTCTGGACTAGCTCTGTCAAAGCATGGTATCGAAGCTGCTAAAAAAAATAGGACATCTAAGATCCTAACTTTAGCTGATGGAAAAGCCGAGAATATTTCAGGGGAAACACTTTTCCTTGCAGCACAAGAGGGAGATAAAGATGCTTTAATAATATTTGAAGAAATGGGGCGCTTACTTGGAATAGGGGTTAGCAACCTTATTAATCTTTTTAATCCTGAATGCGTGATTTTATGTGGTGAGGTCTCCATCGCCAGTGAATTTTTTCTGCCTTCAATGGAGAAGACCATTAAACAAAAAGCCTGGCATTTTTCACGAAAGGATATAAGAATTTCCCGACTGGGTGATAGCGCTGTTTTGGGTGCAGCTGGAATTGTACTTCAGGAGATTTACAACAAGGGTTTGCTGTTCAATAAAAGATTAAACTTAAAAAAAGAGCTATCCCAAGCAGCGAATAACTCCTTAGGGTCTTAAAACTATATATACACGGGGGGGTAAGAAATGTCTGATACGAAGGTATACACAGTACCATATAAACCTGATGAGGCTCCTAAATTAGGTTTGGTCTTTAACTCTATTAAAGGATTTAGTGAGGATGGGAAACAACACAGTGAAAAGAGGATAAAAGCTTTATTTAAAAAGTTTAAAGATGAAGGTGTTATAAGTAAGGATTCCATATTATACGATACACGTATCTTTGGATATCACCAAGCAGAGTTGGTGGCTGAAGAGTTTGTAAAGGCCCAGGTAGATGTTATCCTCATATTCAACTCAGCTTTCCCAAACGGATATGTATTTCCAGTAATCTCAATGAATCCATATCTAAAAAGCATTCCTATAATTATTGCTGCCGATGAGGAGCCAAATAAAGCAATTGGAAGTTCTGAGTGGGCTACAAATAGTATATGCGGGAATGATATGAATAACTATGTAGCTAAATATATTGGAAGATATGCTAGATTTTTGGATGGCTCTCTTGAAAAGATTGAATTTCAAAACGAACTGAGGATACTTTTAAATGTCTACCATACAGTAATTCGGCTTCGCCATGATTATCTTGGAAGATTCGGTGATGCACCAGGGGGGTTTCACTCTGCCTCAGGAGATCAGCTTCTATACTTTAAGATTTTTGGAACAATAGTTAATACTGTAGATCTTCTACGAGTAGAACAGGTATATAATAGCATGGAAACAGCAGGCCCCAAAGGTACATTTGCTTTTACAGAGCAGGATATTCAATCAACAATCGCGGAAGTGAAAAAAGGAAGACTGAATCTGATTAGTGATCCCCTGGTGCTCTATAAAGGAGCCAGACTTTATCATACTTTAAGGGCATTAATAAAAGCAGAAGGGTTTACCTCTGCGGCTTTTAAATGCTGGCCGGAAATAACAGCAAGCCCTTTGCATCTCACCCCCTGTTTATCTATGGGGTGGGCTTTATCTATAGGTGATGTTACTGCTTTTGCTTGCGAGTCAGACTGGCCTAGTGCTGTTTTACAAACTATAGGAACTCTTTTAACCGGTATGCCTTCAGCTTTGCTTGATTTTGTAAACTGGACACCTGAAAATAAAATAATTCAACTTGGCCACTGTGGAATTGGGATTCCCTGTATTATGGAGCCAACTGATCCAAAACTTCTTGAAAGAGTAATGAAAGATGGCAGGGTTTCAAATGAACTAAGGGAGGAAATCATGTCAGGGAAGATAAAAGTCACCGATGCACTTATCTCACATGGCGTAAGTAGGGAGGCTGGAATTAATATTGGTCCGACACTTATAGGACAGTTCAAGTATGGAATAAAAACTGGGTTTAATATTGTAAAAACCATGGAAGGAAAGTTGAAGATGCTTGTCTTTACAGGAGAAAGTAGACCTGATACAAATAGAGGCATCCTTTACTCAGGGACAGACATAATAGTAAAAAACTACAAAGAACTCTACCAGTTAAAGCGAGAGCATGGTTTTCCCCATCATCTTGCTGTAGCAATGGGAGATATTTCCCAAGAACTCAAAGAACTTTGTGGTTTCTACGGGATTGATTTTATTTCTTCAGGTAATTTGTGAGTGATTACATGAGGAAAAAATGAAAAATATAATACTATCAAAAATAATGAAGAAAAGACATCTTTTTTGGATTCTATCGGCGATTCCCTCTGTGTCAATGTAGATGAGACACCTTCCTTGTGGTAAATTAGTGTCGAGGCGGAGCACAAAGAAAGAAGAAAGGTAATGAGTGCGTTTATTGATACAATAAACCATTTGGGAATATTTTCTTAAATTCGATAATTAATTAGGAGTGTAAGATGCTGGGATTAAAAGAAATTATAAACAAAATAAACGATAATTATTCAGACAGTGCAATAGGTGCGTTTAATGTCAATGACATGACAGATATGCACGGTGTTATGAATGCGTGCGCGAAATTAAACAAACCTCTTATCATGATGGTTAGTACCTCTGCAGTAAAATATTTCGGAATACATTTTATAAGAGAAATGTATCGAGCAGCAAAATTAACTTGCCCAACTCCGATTTTTCTTATGTTGGATCATAGTGAGGATTTTGAGACTACAGTACAATGTATAGCAAATGGATTTCCCATTGTGATGTTTGACGGCTCAAAACTTTCGTTTGAAGAAAACGTTAAACAGACTAAGGAAATTGTTCGGATTGCCCATGCTACTGGTATTCTCGTTGAGGGGGAAATAGGAAAACTACCGGGACGAGAAGAAAACATAAATATGAGTGAAAAGGAATCGGCGCTAACTAAGCCCAAGGAAGCTAAAGTATTTTATGAAGAAACAAAAGTAGATTTATTAGCAATATCGTTTGGAACAGCACATGGATTTTATAAGGCACAGCCCAAACTTAATTTTGATATTATAGAAAAGACACGCGAACTTACAGGTGCTCCTCTGGTCATGCATGGAGGAACAGGTATTCCCGCCAAAGACATAAAGAAAGCAATTTCTTTGGGTGTAAAAAAAGTAAACATAGGGACTGAATTGAAAAAGGCTTATTCTTCATCTATGCGTAAATACAGTGCACAATTAAAAGATGAAATTGACCCTAGAAAAATTCTTAAATATTCAAAGGAAGCCATACAGAGAGTTGTTGAAGAAAAATTGGATTTTATAAATACTCCTACTATAGAAGAATTGGAATAGATTTAAGATGCAGGGGGAACTCATAATCTTTAGAGGGCTTCCAGGCAGTGGGAAATCTTATATTATAAAAATGCTCATACAAAAAATGGAAAATGTAAAAATCTTGAGTAGAGATGATTTAAGAAATATAATTATACCACACCCATCTTTTAGCGAAAAAGAAAAAAAACTAATTGATGAAATCATTTACAAAATTGCAAAGTTTCTTTTAGAAAAAGGAGAAATCGTTATTATAGATGGAATGTCATTGTCTTCTAAAAAATCGGTGGACGCGCTTATTCAGTCTGCTAAGGAAGCAAAATCTCAATATCATTTGATAGAGTGCGAATGTTCCGAAACTACCGCTTTAAAAAGAATAAAAAAAGATATGGGAGCGCATCCTGCTAAAGATAGAAATGAAAAGTTATACTATAAAGTTAAAAAAAGATTTGAATATGTTCATAATCCTAAGCTTACGATAAACACAGAGTTGAAAACAGAAGAAATTTTGGAAGAAATTATGAATTACATATTAAAATAAACTATTGTCATGCAACTAATTAGCTGATGAAAAAAAATGTACAAAAAATAAGGCTACAGCCATAGGGGAGGTAAATAATAAAGTAACTTGGCAGCAAGTATTTATGGGGCTATGTTGTGGGCATGCCCAGGATAGCCCGACTAGATACGCCTGGCCTCTTGCATCATATTATGATCAGAGGAATAGAGCGCCGCAGGATATTCAATGATGATTAAGGTGGACCCCATTGTCAAGACAATATTTAGAGATATTTAAGTTACACTTTGGGGTCTGAAGTTACTTGTTTTGGAAGAGAGATGTTAGCATTCTTCTCTTCCCCCCTTCA